>OLXX01000454.1_pt1 | contig 17499 bp, 20 predicted proteins | sample 1644211 | NCBI WGS metagenome assembly OLXX01 (sample SAMEA103958145, study PRJEB25191) | human gut metagenome | biome: human-associated habitat [ENVO:00009003]; feature: intestine environment [ENVO:2100002]; material: feces | place: Germany | collected 2013/2015 | reverse complement strand
CTGGCGGTATCTAACTGATTAACATTTCAACAAAGAAGCTGTGGTTGGAGCCTCCAATATTGAGCAATCCATTTTCTTTCCACTGCATCATAGGGATAACCGGGATTCCCCAGCATCTCTTTTATTCAGGATTTTTCTACTGAAATCCGGATTCCAAATCCTCCCTCTGAGTATGCAATGCTTATCCATGTTTCATCTTTTCTTAGCAAAACGCCTGTCGAAACGCTTTCTGAAGCCGATGCCTCTTCAGCGTATCCTAAGGTTTTCAATTGGTCAATATATTTTTGTATTTCTTCTTCAGAGATATTATTATAAAAGATTGCATAATACCCAGCATTAGAACCATCCAATATATATTCTATCGTTCCACTTTCCGGCTCACAAATAAGCCTAGTGTATTCATTATCCGGCCAAACTGAAGTATAAATACATTTTACATCAGACGGATTGGTTCCTCCATGTGTAGCAAATTTTCCCTGACCTGAAAAACGAATGCAAAGAAAGACCAATATCAAAACTATAAAGGCAACCGCCATACTGCTAAAAAATTCCAATTTCTTATTCATTTGGCTTGCTCCATAATTCAAACGTACAAAGCCACGATTCTTTTCTTTCGACTCTAAAGAATCGTGGCTTTTATACCCATTATCTAATGCTTTTATTACGGAATCGTGATGTCGTAGGAAATGGAGAACTGGCCACCGTTTGCCAAAGCATTCAATTTGTTTTCAAGGAAATTATCTGCATTGGAATCACCTCCATCACGGTTTCCATTTTAGATGTTGATAATAGCAAAGCACAAATAGAAAAAATCCACAATATTGTAGCAAGACGGAGAAAAAATGTCACCAAAACGGTGTAAGCGCAAAGCAGGGATTGGTTCTTGATCTCTGTTGTGAGAGTTCACAAACGTCCGGGATGCTGTTGCCGGAAGGATGCTTTCTTCAATTTTCTTCCAGAATTCTCTGCAAATAGCGGGCTGTTTATGCTTCTTGAGAATCCATCTAGTGAATACCGACACCCTCCATGATCTTTTCTATCCAATTTGTGGAAGAATCATTTTTCTCACTAAATGACCCCAAATAATGTGACGAACTCTCAACCTCTATTATTACACCATCCGGCATTCTGTATTTTTCTAAACTGAGATTCAAACCTTTAAGTGGGATTGTTCTAGCCAGTTGAGGGATAGAAACTGTATGGAGAATATCAATTTTTGATAAACCTCTATACGTTTCTGTCTTTTCGGCTTCACTTAGCAACCGTTCTGCATACTGATTTGAAATAACCTGTATGCGAAATTGTTCTTTTTCATCCTCGGTCATCTCAAGTGGAACGCCGTGCAATGTGTCTACAATATAGGACGAAATTTTAGCGAAGTGCTCGTCAAAATCAGTGGTATTCAAATTTTCTTCCTGATTCACTTCACTCTGCATGTACGGTCACCTCACTTTCCTTTTTTTTAGGCATAAACCAATAAAATATAACACAAAATGCTAAAGCAAACACAACACCAAAAACATTTTGACTCACTCTAAGACTAACCGCTCCTTGTAGTCCATATGTCTCTGCAGCAATGGCTAAAGCACCAAATGTGTTAAATACTGCCTGCCAGCCATATTGTGCTGAAAATCCTACACCGATTCCACCAAGAATTCCTATATATGCATAGATTGACGAAGGAAGCAGAAAATATAATACTGTAAAACATATAACACCTGCAATATTTCCGACAATCCTTTTACGGACTCTGTAGTGCATATCTTCCATAGACGGCAAAATCACGGACATGGCCGCAATACCAGCCCACATTGCACGTGGCATATTACAAAGTTCTGCAATGCAAAGGACAATCGGTACGCATAAAATCTGACATAGCTGCCATTTTGTTCTGGAAGAAGTGATATCAAATTCTTGTATCAGATCTTTCAGATTTCTTTTATAAGTTCTGTTTTTATGATTTCGATAAAATACGAAGCAGGTAAGTGCTGCACCTAAAGCCATTCCGACTAATCGCATCTGATAGCTTTTTCCCGTAACATCATAACCATATAGCAGCAGATACCCAAGAACCAATGTAGATTGATTAAACATGGATGGATTATGGCATCCGAACAGAATCAACACAGCCAGTGCCGCAATATTTAACAGCATTCCCAATACCGGTGAAAACTGATTTGCTAAATGCGGACATACAGTCATAATTACAAAGAACAAAGCCAAAAGCATCGTAGATTGTCCGGTGTGGATCCCCAGATCCGCATTCCTAAACACCATGAGACATAATAAGACTACTACACCTACAATGCTGTTCTCATTTCCAAATAGGATGCTGAAAATACTAACAAAGAAAAAACAAAATGCCATTGTAGCAGCTATCTTCACCAGATATACCCACATATGATATAGTTTTTCTTTTAGTGTTTCACTCTTTTTCAACAGGTTTTTAGAACCTGCCTGATTTAACTGCAACTCCTGATAAAATGTCATATAAATCCTCCCATCTTCTAATTTATCTTAAAACTAGATAATCTCATCTTTCTGCTTTGGCAGCTCTATAACAAATCTGCATCCACCATATTCACGGTTTTCTGCTTTGATTGTTCCTCCGGCACTATCTACAATCCGTTTTACAAGTGCAAGACCTAGGCCATTTCCTTCTGCTTTATGAGATCCATCTACCTGATAGAACTTGTCAAATATTCTGGATTTTACATCATCCTCTATTCCTGGTCCTTCATCTTCCAGAATGAACTTAACAGAATCCTGTTCTTGTTTCAGAAACATCGTAATTGTCCCCTTTGAAGGGCTGAACTTAATCGCATTATCTAAAAGATTTATCCAGATATGCATAAAAAGTCCTTCATTCGCAGTATATTTAACTTCCTCCAATTCTACCTGAAAACCAATTTCTTTTTCTGTCCATTTTGTTTCCAATGAAAGAACTGCCTGGCGGATCTGTTCATCCAGACGATATTCTGTTTTTTTCATTGGTATATTCTGATTCTCTAACTTGGATAACAGCAAAATATTACCAACCAATCCGGAAAGTCTTTGGGTGTTAAATAAGATTTTTTCTACATATTCCTCTTGATCCGGAGACAGTTCTTCTCCCTGAAGCAGCATTGTATATCCTTCAATGGCATTAATCGGGGTCTTAAACTCATGAGAAACATCAGATACAAAATCCATCTGCAGCACCTCTGTTGCACGAAGTTCTTTTGTCATAACGTTAAAACTTTGATAAGATTCTCCAACTTCTGCTATACGGCTGTTCGTTTCCAAATGCTGTTCAAAATCTCCCCGAGAAACTTCCTTCATTGCTTTACTAAGTCTTGTAATTGGTTCCAGTAACTTTGCATTAATAAAGGAAGTGATCAGCCCTGCAATCAATGTATTGAAAATCAAAAGCCAGCCAAGCACAGGTATGCTGCCCGGCAGATTAAAAAAATGATTCAAAAAAGCAAATAATAACGCAGATATGACTGTTGAAAATACAAGTGCCAGCCAGATTGCACCAGTCAGACAGGATCGGATTCGCAATCCTTTTTCTTTCTTTTGTTCCATTATTTTTTCACCACCTTGTATCCAATTCCACGCATTGTTACGATTTCAAAATCAGGGTTATCTTTCAAACGCTCCCTGATTCTTCCTATATGTACCTCTATCGTATGTGGGTCTGCCTCCGTCTCGTATCCCCATACTTCATCCATCAACTGTTGTTTTGTAAATATTCTGCCTGGCGAAGCTGCAAGCTTATATAAAAGCAGGAATTCTTTTTTAGGCAAAACAAGACTTTCCTTATCAGTTGTAACCGTCATTGCATCATAATCAAACTCTGTTGAACCGATCACAATTTTGTGTTCATTCAGTATCTGTGCACGGCGAAGCAGTGCTCCGACTCTTAAAACCATTTCATTCACATTTACCGGTTTTACCATATAATCGTCACTTCCCGAAAGAAATCCCTGGCGCATATCATCAAAGGAACCTTTCGCAGTGATCATAAGTACAGGTATCTGATATCCTGCTGAACGGAGTTCCGACACCAGTTCATAACCATCCATAACCGGCATCATAATATCAGAAATGATCAGATCAATATATTCCTTAACCAATACTTCTAATGCCTGTGCTCCATCCGATGCACTTTTGACTTGATATCCATTCTTCTCAAGCACTTTTTGGAATAGCTGGCTTAATTCTTTATCATCTTCTACAATCAATATTTGAAACACGTTTTCCTTCCTCCTTATTAAAACAGATACCTTGCCCATCCAAGCAGATGCTGTACCAAAAATATTTTTCTCTGACGTTTCTTTGTTAATTCGATTGGCTCTACATGATATGGATCACGATAGGTTCCATCTTCCAATACCTGGCGGGACACTCTTTCATATTCCATCATGCCCTCTTCCAACTGTTTATTAATATCTTTACTGCGAATTACAAGCATCAGTTCCGTATCCAGATATGCACTTCTCATGTCCATATTAAAGGAACCGATTACAGACAGATCATCGTCAATCAGAATACTTTTTCCGTGGTATGAATAACCGCCTTCATATTCCCAGATATTAATTCCTGTACTTAAGATTCTATTTCTGTTTTTCGCATAATCGGCAGCCCCAAATGGATTCCCATTATTCGCAACTGAATTTGTCATGATAGAAAAATCTGAAACGTTCTCTGCAATCTCCTCCCATGTATTATACATCATATCATTACAGATAATATATGGCGTGTGGATCTTCACACGATTTTTTGCATTTTTCATCAATTCTCCCAACTGATACCACACTACTGGTTCTTTGGAACCTGTGTGAATAGGATTTGACACTAATGCAATCTTTTCTGTCTCAAAAGTTTCGTCCGTGTAATCGGTATCGCAGATTCTTTCCTTATTCTCTTCAAAATATTTCTGATAGCCGTTCTTCAGCTCTAAAACTGCGTTCTTTACAGATTTTCTATTTGCCAGTTTTTTATTGTCATGAAAATAATCACTGTCTTCTTGTTCCCATATCGTTTCAAAATACTCTAACAACTGGTTAACTGAATTTTCTTTCTCAGGTTCATCGCAAACCACTAACACGTCTCTGTCATAGTTCTTATGTCCCGGAAAATCACCCAGGAAATAATTGTATGTATTTCTTCCCCCAAGAATATATCTCTTTCCATCTGCAATCAAATATTTATCATGCATTCTACCCATTATTTTCCACGGTTTCAACGGATTGGCCTTATTATACAGTTTAATTTCAACATTCTCATGGGAAGATAATCCATAGAAATACGGATTTCCTTCCATATCAATCCAGCTCTCCATTCCATCTACTAACAGACGAATATGTACACCTCTGTCTGCCGCATCATGCAGTGCTCCTAAGATCAATTTTCCACTTTCATCGGATTGAAATGCAAAAGTAGAAAGAATAATTTCCTTTTTTGCATTCTTGATCAAACGCACTCTTTGTAAAAGCGCTTCTGGATTCTTTTCTATGATTACTGCCCGTTCTGTATTTTCACTGCATTCGTTCCATGACCCATTTTTTGTTTCTTTTTTGGTTGTATTGGACACTTCCGGCTGCTTTTTATATGCAACGCAGATTCCGAGCAATTCATAAAAAGCCACACATAAAAAAATTGCCAGTATAACAAGAAGGATTTTACATATTTTATGCTTTTTCATTGTACATCACCTGATTCCTTTTTATTTCTTATTCTTATTCATTAGCAATACAATACAATGGAAAACTCAATTTAACCTCAACAAGGTTTGTTTTTTCATCCATGCAAAATCTTCTTTGTACAACAGACTGTTAGATATAGCAAAAACGGCCTTTCAAAAACAGTTAACTTCTAAATCAACTGTTTTTTGAAAGGTCGTTTCATCAGATTCTTATAGCAATCCAGCAAATAATCTCATAAATAATTGTCCCAGTCGCAAATATGCACTTCGTCCGGTTTGATATTGGTCTGTCACATCACGACATTCTCCCATCGTTCTTATCAGATCATTTTTTATTTCCACAACTGCCTGACAATCTGCCATAAAACAGCCGTTTTCAAAATGGTGATATAAACTTCGATAATCCAAATTAATTGTTCCACAAGTTGCCATACAGTCATCTGCCACACTCATTTTTGCATGACAGAAACCAGGAGTCCACTCATAAACACGAACACCATGTTTAACTAATCCATGATAAAAAGAACGAGTTACATTATAAATGAATTTTTTATCAGGGATACCAGGTGTGATAATTCTTACGTCTACCCCTCGCTTAGCAGCCAGACATAACGCATGCGTCATTTCATCTGTTATGATTAGATATGGAGTCATAAACCAACAATATTTTTCAGCTTTATTTATCATACTGATATAAACTTCTTCTCCGACCTGCTCATTATCCATAGGACTGTCTGCATAAGGCTGAACAAAACCTGTTTGCTGTGCTTTATAATCGTAATGAATAATGTATTTACTAAAATCAGTATCATTCGTAGCTTTTTCACTAACAGCATTCCACATTTCTAAAAATGTCACTGTAAGCGACTGAACAGCATCTCCTTCTAAACGAATACCTGTATCTTTCCACTGTCCATACGGGTGTGTGTAATTAAAATATTCGTTTGCTAGATTATATCCACCTGTAAATCCGACTTTTCCATCAATAACTGTTATTTTTCTATGATCACGATTGTTCAAAAACAGATTTAAACCTGGCATAAACGGATTGAATACACGGCAATGAATTCCTATTGTCTCCATTTTTTTCACAAAATCTGTGTTAATAAAGCCTATAGAACCCATATCATCGTAGAATACTCTAACTTCCACACCTGCTTTTACTCGCTCTTCCAGAACATCTTGAATCTTATGCCATGCTTCAGCGTCTTCTATCGCATGATATTCCATAAAGATAAACTTTTGTGCTTTCTCCAAATCCTTAAGCTGTGCCTCTAATCCTTTCACTGCTTCATCAAAATACACAATATCCGTATTCTGATAGATTGGATACTGCGAATTTCTTTGTATGTAACTTGCTATATTTCCTGCTTTCGGAATTGTTTCTTTTATTCTGCTCAAACACTCCTGACTGTCCGGAAGCATTGGTAACAATTTGCTATCAATTTCTGCATACCGCTCACGCATTTTATGTGTGCCACCATTCAAACCAATCAACAAATACAGGCCTACACCCATAATTGGGAAAATTAGAATTAAGATGACCCAAGGCATTTTCATAGAGGATGTCTTATTTGATGCGTACAATCCCAAAACCAAGATCCCACTCAAAATCCTTGTAAATAAATTTATGACTTCTGCATATTCATTCAAGCGTGTTACGATAGTAATAATAAAAATCACTTCCAGAAGAATGCAGATTATGGAAAAACACAGCCGTTTTACCCCATTTTTTGTTTTTGCTTTGCCCTCTAAAGTATCTTGTTTCATATATATTCCGCCTTCCTACTTGCTCAGTTTTCTCCCTAAATTTCGTGGAACATACCAATTTTGTCTTTTATTCTCTGCATTTCATTACACCGGACTGGATAAGTTTGGTGCGGATGTCCTCATACAGTGAAATAATTTGATACTTACAAGTATATTCCAAATAGTCAGAATTGCAATAGGTAACCTGAGCTGTTTTCAACTGCCAAGGCAAATCTTATTCGGTATGCCCGAAGATCGTCGCAAATGTATTCCTTCAATGGTAACAATCATGGAGATTAGTGTTTATCTGGAGATTACCAAAGGATAAATAGAAGCAGTATTAAAGCCGTTCACCACGCAGATTTTCCAGCGTGGCGAACGGCTTTTTTGCTGCCCCTATATTTACAGGTAGGAGGAATCGAAGAAGTCTTTTAATGTAATTCCCAAACCCTGACAAATTCTTTCAATCGTCTCTACGCTTAACTGCCCTCCTCGACGGGCAGTACTTTGGATTGTGGAGTACGATATCCCGCATTTTTTTGTCAACACACATAGATTCATATCACGCTCTTGCATCAAATCCTGAACACGCTTGATCGTATCCACGAAAACCCCTCCCATCTTTTTAGTTCAAAACTTTTCCAACGATCTCAAATCTTTGCTCTGGAGATATAAGGATCGGCGAATATTTGGTGTTAAGAGAAACCAAAACCGGTTGGTTATGCACCACGCCATAGCTGTCGGTAAAGAACTCTGCTTGGGACTTATCTGGGGTATGTTCATCGTATTTTTTCAGATATCCACAGTCATCATATACGAATATCCCGATATCTCCGCATGCAAGTTCTTCGCAGCGCTTTACCCATACGATCTGTCCGCTATGATAACGTGGCTCCATACTATCACCGCTAACGTATATCCCGAACTCGGCACCAGCCGGAACGCTACTGGCAGGCACTTGTATCTGCTGAAACATTTCACCTTCAAGAAAAGCTCCTAGACCTGCCGATACTGGCAATTCTGATACTGGCATCATTATGCAGTCGATTTTCGCAGGCTCTTCTGTGCCTGGCTGGTAGCGCCGAGATGCAATCAAGTCCATTTCGTACTCAGCGACCTTTTTTTGCCCGATGGCATTTAGAAGGGCGGGTTTCTGAAAGGTCTTTGTAAAGTAGGAAGGTCCTTCCTTGATGTTCAATGCGTGGCAGATTGCAACCAGTTGGTAGATGCTGGGAGTGGTGTATCCTTTTTCCCATTTGCTGATACCCTTGTCACTGACATGCCCGATGTGCGGAACCATGAACTATGATGTAGATTTTGATGCAACCGACGGCTGGACAAAATGACATCTGTGCAAAGCAGTAACCTGCTCTATGGATGAGTGGAAAAAGCATACAGTGTCCGTTCCTCTGTTAAACGAAAAACAGCTCGTGGCACGCAGTATGATTCGCAAGTAATGCACGCTGCATTCTGATAAATCTGCAAAAAGGAGGAATTCTGATGTGTGGTGATTACAACCTTCGCCGTGAGAAAAGATACGTCGAAGTGGATGTTCGTTTTACTCCTGACGGTAAGATCCGTCCTCTTGCCATAAACTATGACAAGACTCGCACTTATGGAATTGACCGTGTTTTGGCAGTCAGGCATGGCACATCGCGCCTTGGCGGAAAAGGTCACTGCTTCACCTGTCTAATCTGCGGGCAGAAGCGAAATCTTTGGCTTGAGCAGGGCAAGTGGTTCGTGGAAGCCTACTGCTCTGTGCCGGAAAGCCGTGCTTCGTAATGGCAAGGTACTTATCCCGCGCAGACCTTTCGCGCATAGCGGGTAAGTATATCGACCAGTACTATACCCGCTTCAGGATCAGCAAAGATGCCCCGGAACCCATTGACCCTGAACGGCTTGCAAGCGCTGTTCTTGGGCTGAATGTGAAAATGCTGCCGCTGTGCAGCGATGGCAGCATCCTCGGACTGACCGTTTTTCAAAGATGCGGTTTTACCGTAACTTTAGGGGATGGTACAAAGCTTGTAGAGATGTTCATGCCGAAGGACGTTGTGATCGATTCCGCCCTTGCGGCAGACAACTGCACCGGATGCCGGAATTTCACGATAGCGCATGAAGCGGCACACCATATTCTGGCTGACCTGTTTCCGAACGACTATGGAAAAGCAGTCAAGTGCCGTGGGCACATTGCCTATCGGGAACGAAACGGACAGCCCTCATGGGAGGAATGGCAGGCGAATACCCTTGCAGTGGAGATGCTGATGCCAACATTTCTGGTCAACGCCGAAATAGAACGTGCAGCGCTGTGCCTGCCAAACGGAATCCTGTACAAATCCGCATCGGACCCGAACTATGAAAAAATTTTGGAGATGGCTGCACGGATGGGAGTATCGTGGTCTGCGATCAGGATCAGACTACAGCAGATGCAGGTCATAAAAGGCAAACCCATCCACTGCCATCCATTGGACGTCATTCGATTTGGAGAATAATATGACTTGGTCAAATAATCGCTCTTTTAAGAGTAAACCGCTGAACAATATACAGCAGGCACAATTCAGCATTGGCTGGAGGTTTTGTCCGGTTTGCGGACACAAGCTCTACCAAAAAACCGAGAGCTGTTCAGGCTCTATCAGCATAAAGTGCCTCAAGTGCGGTAACATAGCAACAGTTGACTTAGCCTACCGCAGACGCTGACTTTTTTAGACAAACCACAATTTCAAAAATCGGGTGCATTGCACCATGAATATGGACTGTTCGTCACCGAGCAACGGGCCATTGCCGCAAGGCAATGTATGAAACGCGCACCAAATAGCCGGGCAACAGCTGATAGAGTGATTCTGCTTTAGAACCGCTCTGTTAGTTGGTTGTCCGGCTATTTTTTTAGCCTTCAGGTAGCCTGCTCCCGTAAAAAGGAGCAGGCTTTATGTTTGTCCGTTTTTCATGGATGCCCCAAGCGGCGAAATATCCGTAGCCTTCCAAATTTTCGACTTTTTACGACTTATCGAAAATTTGGAGGTTTACGATGTCTTTTAATAAAGGCTATGAGTTGAAGAAGTTTGAAGCACACTGGGAAAAGTTGCGCATCGAGTACGCAGCTGCGGGAATGACGAAAGAGGCCATCCAGAAGATGTACGATTATGACCGTCAGCAATTCAATTCGGAGCGTACCTTTATCGAGCGGACGCAGGAATTCACCGCTCCTGCGTATGAAAGCTCTGAGGAAGAAGCGTCGCCTTTGATGCTACGCTATCAGGATGCGATTACCGTGACAGATACTTACCACGAAACTAAAAGCCGTTTTGCATGGATTGGTGAGATTGAGAACGAGCAGTTGCTTACTGCACTCGAAACTTTGAAAACCGAAGATTTGGAAATCATCACCATGTACGCTTACGAGGGATACGACATCACTGAAATTTCTAAAGTCTACGGCGTATCTCGGCCCACTATTAGTATCAAAATCAAGAGAATTACTAAATTTTTGAAAAACTTCAATTTCAATGCTACGAATTGACCTTTCTCGTCGGCTACCAAGTGAGAGGACGATTTCCCAAGCGGCACCTGCCGCAGGGCGAAACGTCCGACCTCAGGGACCTTGAAAACTGAATAGTTCCGTCATCTGGTACTCCGATAATGATACTTCCGTAATTCGCGGCCCGGTCACAAAGCAGACGGGGTGGCTGAAATGCCAATGAAGCGGTACAAGTCCGCTGCCAGATGTTCATGCCCCACTCGCAGGGAGCCGAGGGCGAATATGCGAGACCTTTAATCATATTGATCCGGGAACTGTCGGGTACGTTCCACGCATCCGGCAGTTCCCGTTTTTTTACGTACTCTTATTTATTCTTTATCCGAATATTCACTTTTGATACATAGGAGGACACTTTTATGGACGAGTTGAACCCCACGGTGCGCGAGCAGGAGATCTACGAGGAGATGGAGCTGACCCCTGAGATGGTCAAGTCCATCCGCACCCTCTGCGGTACCTGTCTGCGGCACTTTGTGGATGCAAAGGCTTTCAAGATCGCGCTTGTACCCAGCGCTGACCGAAGCATGGACACCTGCACCGTCTGCCAGATGAGGCGCGGCTATGATTATGTGGTCATGCACCGCTGACCCAACCATACCACCATACCTTGAACGAAGCTCGTTGCGGAACATCCGGCAGCGGGCTTTGCACATAACAACATGGAGGTACAATTTTGCAGCAAAACTGGAAATTCCAACGCGGAGACATCTTCTTCACCCATTTCGGGGCGAGCACCGGCTCGGAACAGCACGGTGACCGCCCGGCGGTCATTCTTCAGAATGACGTGGGCAATTATCACTCGCCGACCCTGATCGTTGCGACCATGACAAGCAAGGCGGAAAAGAAAGTAAACCAGCCGACCCACTGCCTGTTGGAAAACGCAGGGTTGAATATGCCGTCCGTCGTGCAGGCAGAGCAGATCTTCACCATCGACAAAAGCCGGGCACTGAAGTATCTGGGGCATCTGACCCCGGAGGAGATGCGCCGGGTCGATGATGCAGTTCGCATCAGCCTTGCGCTGAACCCTATGGGCAGCATCCAGCAGATAGAGCCTATCCGGCGCTCTACGGCGGTTTATGCGCCGCCTGAGGTGGTGGATGGCAAACCGCCTGTCTACCCCTATACGCCCATCCGGTCGTCCTTTGAGAACGCCGGAAGCATCGAGGAAATGATGCTGTACACCGAACTGCAATCCGCGGTTCATGCCATGATCCAGCGGCTCGAATATAGCTTCACCTTCAATCCCAGCCTGCTCACCAGCCCGAAGCGGAAGCAGCAGGTGACTGAGATCTTAGAGGAAGCCGAGAAGTACATTTGGAGAATCAAGGAGGAAATGCGATGCGCCTGAACGACAACAATACTTTCATTGGTATCAACCCGCCGTACCAGCTTTCGGTCATCCACAGCAGCAAGCTGATCTACCCCCGCGAGATCTACCAGCGGGGCATGGAGCGCAAGCGGGTGGAGCTGATTGCAAGGGACTTCAACGAGTACATCGTTAACGAGCCGAAGGTCAGCTTCCGCAACGGCAGGTACTATGTAATGGACGGTCAGCACACCATCGAGGGCTGCATCCTCCTCAACGGCGGCGAGGACCGCCCGATCCTCTGCAAGGTCTACACCGGTCTGACGATGGAGCAGGAAGCCCTGCTCTTTGCCGAGCAGAACGGTCACGCCGCACCCCTGTCGGCGGGCATCAAGCTGCGCGCCAAGGTGGTGGGCGGCGATGCGCCTTCCAAGGCGTTTGTCGCAGCCACTAACCGGGCGGGGCTTTCCCTCAACTACGACAGTATGCAGCTGAGCGACTACCGCATCGGCTGCGTGGGCACGGCGCTGAAGCTGTACGACCAGCTGGGCGAAGAGATCTACTGCGAAGCTCTGCGGCACATCGTGGAAGCGTGGGAGGGCAAACCGGATTCCTTCCGGGCGGCTGTCCTGCGGGGCGTGATGTACTTTGTGCAGCTGTATCATGGGCAGTACAGCGAGGAGCGGCTTGTCCGTGCGCTGAGCGGCGTCCATCCCATGGAGCTCTACCGTGTCAGCCGGGATAACCCCGCCAAGCTTCCGGGCTGGCGGCGGTACGTTTACCCCATCTACACCACCTACAACGGCAAGTGCAGGAAAGACGCACTGCCGATGAAGTTCTAAGCTCAAATATCTCCTTTGGCAAGTGAGATGGTCCCCGAAAAAGACCATCACACTTTACATATAGTATTTTTTGCTGAATAATCGACATATTGAACTAGAAAGAGAGGACAGGAATGAGCGAGATCGCAGCCTGCACTTTGATTCAGGAAGAGCCTGACCGAAAGACGGAGAGGTATCTGACGATGTTCAAGGACTACCCGGATGTGGTGACGGTGGAGCATCTTCAGGAAATGCTTGGCATCTGCCGGAAGAATGCGTATCTGTTGGTCAAGCAGAATAAGATCCACTCGGCGCGTGTAGGACGCAGCTATAAGATACCAAAACTCTGCGTGGTAGAGTACCTGCTCGATCAGGATCGGCAACTTGGAGGGATGCACCTTTCAAACTCCCTTGTGCCATCCTTGCAAAACACTCCAGAATCTTCTAAACTTATGATGCCTAAGCAAAGGACGTTTGGCTGCGAACAGAAAGGAGCATAACTATGACAAATGTGGCCGGACATTTAAGAGAACAAAACGGTATGTATCAGATGATTCTGAGCTGGAAAGACACAGATGGAAAGCGCAGAACCAAATCCATCAGCACAGGACTTCCTGTTAAAGGAAACAAAAAAAGAGCTGAATCTCTGTTGCGTAAAACACAAAAAGAGTTTAACCCTGAAACGATGCAGCAGGTTTCCGACCTGCCGGTATCGGAATATCTGAACCGCTGGCTTCGGGAAAGCGTGATGAACCTTCCGCCCGAAACCTATGGCAGATATGCTTATGATCTGGGAAGAGTAGTTGTCCCATACTTTGAAAAGAAGCGGCTGTCTTTGAAAGCACTCTCTCCGCGCGATCTGGAAACGTTCTTCCGCTATGAGCGTCAGCAGGAGGAGGCCAGTGTACAGCAGCTTCTGGATTGGCACAAGGAGTTGACCGATGCCCTACAATATGCCGTTGACAATAATTGGCTGAAGGTCAGCCCCATCAAAGAAGTTGACCCCTGCCTTGATAACTCCCCGGTACTTTTCACCGACTTCATCACGGACTGGTTGAAAATGATGAAGTCACGAGTGGAAATCACAACCTATACCAGCTATGAAAGAGCAATCGTTCGCAAGATCGTCCCATATTTTGAACCGCTCCACTATACATTGCAGGATATGGAACAGCATCCCAAATACATCCAAGACTTCTACCAGCATGAGTTGGATCGTGGCCTTACGGCAAACACCGTCATTCACTATCACGCCAACATCCGCAAATGCTTGCAGTACGCTTTTCAAATCGGCATGATCCGTTCCAACCCGGCAGATCGCGTTGAACGTCCTCGTAAGGAAAAGTTCAAGTCGGAGATTTACAGCGGTGAAGAACTGGAGCAGCTTTTCAAAGCGATTCAAGGTGACCCTTCGGAGTTTGGCGTTATCATGGCTGCATTCTACGGCCTGCGGCGCAGTGAAGTTGTTGGCTTGAAATGGGATGCCATTGACTTTGAAAACAAGAAAATCAGCATTCAGCATACGGTTGTGACCGCAAAGGTCAACGGAACGCTAACAGAAATCGCACGAGATAAGACAAAAACAAAGTCGAGCTGCCGGACACTTCCCCTAATCCCTGCCTGTGAGCAGATGCTCAATAAAATGAAAAAGGAGCAGGAGCAGAATCGGAAGGTCTGCGGCAAAAGCTATTGCACCGATTATCTTGACTATATCTATGTAGACCCGATGGGAAAACGGATTCGGCCCGATTTCCTGAGCCAACATTTCCCGGATTTTCTGGTCGCACACCAGATGAAGCGTATCCGCTTTCACGATCTGCGCCATAGCTGCGCCAGTCTGCTCTATGCCAATGGCGTGAGCCTGAAGGAGATTCAGGAGTGGCTGGGGCACAGCGACATCAGCACGACAAGCAACATTTATACACATCTGGATTTCTCCAGTAAGGTATCTTCGGCGAATGCAATCGTCAATATCTTCCCAGAAAACGCCAAAGTATAAAAAATGGGCAAAAAAGAAAAACAGCCTAAAATCTTTCGATCCTAAGCTGTTTTATGATGAAGTGCCGATGGTGGGACTCGAACCCACATGGTTTCCCGAACGATTTTGAGTCGTTTGCGTCTGCCATTCCGCCACATCGGCTTATATTCAATTTTGGGACATTAGTACCGGTTTCTGAAGATTGGAGGGATGTTCAGGAGGGATGTAAGAAATCCTGCTTCGACAAACTCTCAAAATTCAACGAATACTCGTGAATTTCTCGCACAGACACGAAAAAACACGAAACGGATTTTGAGTCCCCCTCGTCTGCCATTCCGACACACCGGCGTATGTAGAACAGTACTATTATAGCGGATTTTCCGTCCAAAATCAAGACGCTATTCCCTTTTGCAGAAAAAAGAATTTTTCGCCTTCCCTTTCCGGGGATTCCGTGGTATCCTTACAGCAAAAAAAGAGCCTGGAGGTTCCTATGAATCACACGTTTTCTGCTCCCGTTACCGCTGCACAGCGTCAGCGGGACACTCTGCTGGGCGCGCTGGTGGGGCTGGCGCGCTCCACGGTCAATGAATCCAAAACGGAGGACACTGACCGCATACTGGCTGCCGGTCTGCGGCTGGCGGCTGACCCCAAGGCCGCCGAGAGCGCGCTGCTCCGGCTGACTGACATCGTTGAAGCCGAGAAGCACCGGGTGGCTCCCAACTGCGCTGCCTGTGCCATGCCCTGCGGAAACACCAGCAATTATGACCTTGCCCGTTTGTGGGGCGCACCCGCAGAAATTTGTGCCCTGAAAGTTCGACTGCTTTCTGCGGTCTGCGTCCTTGCCGGACAAAAAACGACGGCACAAATCCAGAAGGAGATCTGCGATGATCTATTTGTGCTGGCAGAGGACTGGGATGCTGAACTGCTGCTGTCCATCGTCACACGGGCCGAGGGACTGTGCACCCAGTAACTTTTCCAGAAACAAAAAAGCATTTCCTGCCTGAAAACGAACCTTTTTTCACAAAACCTCTTTACAAATGCGCCGCAAAAAACTATTATATAGTTATATGCTGCTGTTTGATGCAAAGTTTTTCTACCGGTGCATTCCGGTATTATTCCCACACGCAAAACTATATGAGAAAGAAGGTAGAATCCATGTCAGTGAAAAAGCCTGTCGTTCCTGCCGCTGCAGAAGCTCCCGCAGCCGAGGCAAAGCCCGCACGCAAGACCGCAAAGTCCGCTGTCAAAACGGAGAAAGCCCCCAAAACGGAAAAGACCGCCCACAAGGGCCGTCCCCCGCTTTCCCCTGAGATCTACGTTGAATTTGCCGGCAAGCAGTATAACATCACCGATCTTGTGGACCGCGCCAAGGCCGATTACCGCCTGACCCACAAGGTGGGCGTGCAGTCCTGCAAGATCTACGTCAAGCCTGAGGAAGAGGCCGCCTACTATGTCGTCAACAAGGTCGGCGGCAAGCTGCCTCTGTAAAGGCTGTGTTTCTGTTTTTCACCGCACAGAAAAAGACCAGAGCTGTTCTGCCAAGTGGCAGTTCAGTTCTGGTCTTTTGTTTTACAGTGTTACAAACCCATACGCTCTTCCCTGACGCGGAACGCGGGGTCTTACTTCAGGAACTTATGCACGGCGCGGGCCACGATGCCGCCCAGGATGCCGGAGACGAGGAACTCGGCCACGCCCTGCACGCCGACCAGCAGCACCACGAACATGAAGGGGTTCGCAGCGCCCTTGACGGAAACGATGTTCTGCACATAGTCGCAGCCGTAGAAGGCCAGCACGATGTAGCCCATGAAGAACAGGGTGTTCAGGGCCGGGGCGCACATGGCGCTGACGATGTAGCTCCAGGTGCCGGGCTTATCGAAATTCTTGACAGCATTGAAGATAAGGCCGGTACACAGGCCCATCAGCACACGCATACCCACACAGAGGATGAAGGTGTTGACGGGGCTGACCTGGAACAGCGCACCAGTCATGGCGGAAGCGCCGGTGACAGCGTCATAGAAGCTCACGGCGCCGAACACGCCGCCGAGGATAGCGCCTGCGGCGGGACCCATGGTGATGGCACCCACGGCGATCGGCAGGGTCAAAAAGCTCATGTAAAGCGGGCCTACAGGGACACTGCCCAGGCCGACGGCCTTCATGACCAGCTCAATGGCGACCAGCAGTGCCAGCCGGGTGAGGGTGCGAATGTCATTCTTTTTCATAATTCAGTTTTCCTCCTTGCTGCCGTTCCGCCCTAAATTGTCGGATACGGCGCAAACCTGCCCGTGAAATACGCGGGGTCTTTTGTAGAATACAGTCTGAAATATACGGGATGTTTTGTCAGGGAACTCCCGGGGATAGCATTATAAATCAGTAGTGAAGCGGATGCCCGCATCGCGGCGGGCCGTTTCCAGCACACGGCTGACGGCC
>OLXX01000436.1_pt1 | contig 18256 bp, 17 predicted proteins | sample 1644211 | NCBI WGS metagenome assembly OLXX01 (sample SAMEA103958145, study PRJEB25191) | human gut metagenome | biome: human-associated habitat [ENVO:00009003]; feature: intestine environment [ENVO:2100002]; material: feces | place: Germany | collected 2013/2015 | reverse complement strand
TTTCAGCTAATCTAGTTTATTTAATGCCTCTTTCTTCAAATACCTCTTTTATTCTGTTCTTGGTTTTTTCCATTGTTTTGTTTTTATATCATCAATCTGCTTGCGAAGGTATAAAATATTATGCTATTATAAAGAGAAAAGGAGAGGAAAAATTTCCTTCTTAATTTAATCTTAAACCATATATCAAACAATCAATGGCAAGCCATAATTTTCTTGTCTGAACAGTTTTTGTAGATAAGTTTTAAACAGAAGCCTGATAATACTTATAGATTTATCAGCTTCAGTACAGAGGAATTCGCAACCGTAACGTAACAGATACTCCTTGACGAAACGGATCAAACCTTTCAGATCTTTTTGGGGCTTTTTGAAGTTACTCCGCACAATGATGACAACCCAGCTGGGGAAGTTGTCTCTTCCATTGCTATGCTTCCGATGTATTATCTTTATATTCGTAGTAATCGGTACTTTCTGCTTTAGTAGGCACGAGTAGCCATTTGGTAAATAAAAAATGTTGGTAAATTTTCAAATTATTGTTTGTCAGTCAATTATCGTTAGAGTTTCAACTACATTTATTTTGTCTACATAAAGGATTCACGAATATATTCAAAAAGGATTTGAAATGGATGATGAACGACTGAAAAACAGGGAGGAGATTGTTATTTCCGAGAACTTTTGCTGCGTAATTTAAAAATATTCATAATTCAAAGAATAACGAAGGAGGGCACATTTGGTGCAAATAACATAATTCTTAAATGAATAGTTTTCTACAATGGCGGAAAATAACCGTAAACAGAATAAGAAATAACCAAATATACAGGAACGTCCGTTGGCACAAAAATAAAATTGCTTGTTTGGAAATAAAAGCCTATCTTTGGTCCGCTTTAAACCAAATTTTTATAAAAACTAATACTATGTATAAAATTTTTCGCGGTTTCCATTTGGTGGAAACTTATCAAGATTTGAAAAAAGCTAAAAGACTAGCGGAAAAAAGAATTGTCTCTAGAGGAATAAAACTGGCTGTCGCCATCATGGTATCCCTTGTATTATGGTTTCTCCCTGTCGAAACATTCGGAGTCGCGGGGCTGACAATTATAGAACAAAGACTTATCTCTATCTTTGCTTTCGCCACACTCATGTGGATATTTGAAGCCATACCGGCATGGACAACTTCCGTATTGATTGTTGTTTTATTATTGCTTACCGTCTCGGACAGCAGCCTATGGATCTTCACACACAACATTCCTGTTGAGGAACTGGGCCAGACTGTAAAGTACAAATCCATCATGCACTGTTTTGCTGATCCAATCATCATGCTTTTTATTGGAGGGTTTATTTTGGCTATTGCCGCAACCAAAAGCGGATTGGATATATTGCTGGCACGTAGTATGTTGAAACCTTTCGGCACACAGTCACGTTATGTTCTTCTGGGATTCATTTTGGTAACAGCGGTTTTCTCCATGTTTCTCAGCAATACAGCCACAGCAGCCATGATGCTCACATTTCTGACACCTGTATTGAAGGCACTGCCAGCTGATGGGAAGGGCAAAATAGGTCTGGCCATGGCAATTCCAGTAGCAGCCAACGTAGGAGGGATGGGAACCCCAATCGGTACACCGCCCAACGCTATTGCGTTGAAATATCTGAATGATCCTGAAGGCTTGAATCTGAATATAGGTTTTGGAGAGTGGATGGCGTTTATGTTGCCCTATACCGTTGTCATATTATTCATAGCATGGTTCGTATTGCTGCGTCTGTTCCCTTTCAAGCAGAAAAAAATCGAGTTGCAAATAGAAGGCGAGGCGAAAAAAGACTGGCGTTCCATCGTTGTATATGTAACTTTCGCCATTACGGTATTGTTGTGGATGTCCGATAAGTTCACTGGGGTAAACTCCAATGTCGTGGCCATGATTCCTGTTGCCGTGTTTTGTGTGACTGGAGTAATCACTAAACGCGACTTGGAAGAAATCAGCTGGAGTGTGCTCTGGATGGTGGCAGGAGGTTTTGCACTGGGGGTGGCTTTACAAGAGACTGGACTTGCCAAACATATGATTGAAGCAATACCATTCAATACATGGCCTCCAATACTGATGGTGGTTGGTTCAGGACTTATCTGCTATACAATGGCCAACTTCATCTCACATACAGCCACAGCAGCCTTACTGGTTCCGATACTGGCTATTGCAGGAATAAGTATGAGGGATAATCTGTTACCGCTTGGGGGAGTGGCAACACTGCTTATCGGTGTGGCTTTGGGCTCATCCCTGGCTATGGTCCTTCCAATCTCTACTCCACCAAATGCCTTGGCACATGCCACTGGCATGATCCAGCAGAAAGATATGGAAAAAGTCGGACTCATTATAGGAGGTGTTGGTCTTGTTTTAGGATATTTCATGCTGGTCATGCTCGGTTCTAACGGACTTTTATAAATGTATTTCGTAAATATGTGAACTACCTCTAAATCTTCAGTTTAGAGGTAGTTTACCATTCTTGTTTGTCTGTCGTATGACAAACTCCTCGTATGTGCGTTTCCATCTGTTGTGTGTCCATAACCAAAACAAAGGACTTCTTTGTATGGCTGCACTAATGATCTTATATGAACTACCTTGCTAGATCTTTTGATTAACGGCCCCAGTAGCACATATATCTTTTTCTGCTCTTTAACTGTTCCCAGATAAAATAGGCATTCTCTCATCAACAAATTCATCTATCGTTTTTTTCTCTTGATTTCACATTGTTACCCAAATTGCAGTTTTTGTTTTTATTTGAATAAATTTTGGTTACAACAAATAGCATTTATTAAAGAAAAATGCAAAAACATGTCGGAAAACATATTACGTTATTGAAATTTCTTAATTAAAATTTGTTTCTTTGTGGCAAAATTTATATAAAATATAAAAAAGAGGCTTATGATTAAAAAAGTGTTGATGCTATTGATCTGTTTCATACGAGTATGGGAATTGACAATGGCACAAACTTCTGTTGTGATGGGAATCGTCACGTCTGCGGAAGAAGGAAGACTGGCGATCGGAGTTCCAGTATTGATTAAAGGTATATAATGGGAGTATTACAGGAATAAACGGTGATTTCACAATTTCTAGAGTGTTTTACTTGTATATTCGATATTACTTGAAAATTTTAATATAATTATTTATTCTATAAATGAGTTAATGGTATGAAAAGAAAGTTGGTTTTATTGGGATTATTAGTGCTGACTTCGGGAAGCCTATTTGCACAAAACACGGTGAAGATCAGTGGTAAAGTTCAATTTGTAGGTGCCGACAAAAAGGTAAGTGTGATTCAGAACAATGGTTTCGAGCGTATTACGCTAGGCGAAACGGAGATAGGTCCAGACCATACCTATTCGCTGACGGTGCAGAAAGAGAAACCGAATGCGGTGACAATCACTTGCTGCCAGTCACAGTCGGTACGTGCATGGCTAGAAGACGAAGATATGGTGATCAATTTCCGTGGCATTGATACGGCAAAGATCCGTATTAAGAACCCTCCTTATGTATATATTCAGGCTGGACCCAAGAACGAACTGTTGAATTTGGCTAACTATGCCAACTATCGCAATTATCAGAACATGATTGCCATCTCTCAAGCAGTCTATCGGTCACAGTCGCTTGACGACAAGCAAAAAGCAGATATCTCCAAGGATTTGTATAATATGAACAACGAAGACGCACGTAGCTATATACGCTATTTGGTGGAGCATTATGGTCATCTGACCAGTTGTGTGGCTCTGTTGTCGGCATTGGATTATGCCAAAGATTCTTTGCTCATAGAAACGACGCTTACCAGCATGCAGGCCAAGAATCCGGGCTCTACGGTGGCTCAGGACTATCGCAAAGGATTGATGGAAAAATTGGAGAAGCAGCGCCGGATGCGGGAAGGTCAGACGGCACCCACCTTTACTTTCAACAATGACAAAGGCGAGCCGGTAAGTTTGGATTCCTTCAAAGGGAAGGTCGTGATCATCGACTTTTGGGCCAGTTGGTGTGGTCCCTGTCGTAAGGAGATTCCCAATCTGAAGAAGTATTATGAAGAGTTTAAGAACAATCCAGATGTTGCTTTCCTCAGTGTTTCCATTGATGCCAAGGAAGATGACTGGCGCAAGGCGATGGCTGAAGAGCAGATGGAGTGGATACAATTGCTGGCTCCCAATTCGGGACGGGAAGCGATGGACAAATATCAGTTCCGTGGTATTCCGTTCATCGTAGCCATCGACAAGGAGGGGCGTATCTTCCGCAAGCATTTGCGCGGAGAAGCTGTGCGTGCTGCCATTGTCGATGCATTGCAACAGTCTGAGAAGAAATAACATTCCTAATTATATATATTATTGTTTATGACCAAGAAGTATTTTATTATGCTTTTTGTACTTCTGATTTGTGCCTGCACAGGGTTGTGGGCACAGACGGAGCGTACAATTCGTGGTACTGTGACCGATGAGCAGAATGAGCCACTAGTAGGCGTTGCAATTTCGGTGCCGGGTGCTCAAACTGGAACGGTAACCGATGTAAATGGTAAATTCGTCTTGACCTTGAAGAGCGGGATGAAGGCAAGTGTTGTCAAGGTTTCGTTTGTAGGCATGAAGACACAAACGATTCCGATGTCTAAGCTAATTAAGGCTACTACCATCGTGATGGAAGAAGATGCTAACGTACTGGGTGATGTCATTGTGACAGGGTATCAGACGGTTTCTAAGGAACGGGCAACGGGTGCCTTCGGTACGGTGCGTAGCGAGCAGTTGCAAGCCAAGCTGAATTCCGATTTGAAGAATGTGATGGAAGGTCAAATCGCTGGTGTAGTGCTGGACAAAAAGGGAAATATCTCCATTCGCGGTATCTCTACGCTGAGTGCCGAAACCGATCCGCTGATTGTGGTGGACGGCTATCCTACGGAATGTTCGCTGAGTGATCTGAATCCGGATAACATCGAAAATATCACCGTGTTGAAGGACGGTGTAGCAGCCTCTATCTATGGTTCCCGTTCGGCTAACGGTGTGATTGTCGTCACAACAAAGAGTGGACAGAAAGGCAAAGCCAAGATTAGCTATCGTGGAACTTTCAAATTTACGCCTAAGCCCAGTCTGGACTATCTACACATGGCTTCTACTTCCGACTACATTGATGCGGAGTTGAATCTGTATGACCAGAACCCATCATCAAGTTCCTACGCCTTATCTACCAAGTCCACTAATCAGAGCGAGGTGGCTTACCTACTGACACAGCACAGGGCGGGTCTGATCAGCGAAGAGCAGTTCAACAGCTCGATAAACAAGCTGCGTGGCAACAACTTTCTAGATGATATGGAGAAATACATGTTTCGCACGGCCTTCACTCAGACTCACAATGTTGGCATCAACGGAGGTACTGATACCAACCGCTACAACTTGGCGGTCAATTATACCAACAACCGCTCTTCGTATATCAATACGGACGATAACCGTCTATTGATCGACCTGAAGAATGAGTGGACTCCCTACAAATTCGTGACGATAGGCGTGGCAGCCAACATCAATTACTCGCGCTCCAATACTCCGCGTGTGGGTTGGCAGACATTGACTGACTTCACCTCTTACGTGAAGCCTTATACCCGGTTGAAAGACGATAGTGGCAACCTGACCGATATTCGTACCGTTAGTTACGCCAATCAACAGATCTATAATTCGGTGAGCGGCATGAAGGATATCTCCTACAACCCTATTACGGATGCTTATGAAGACTATACTACTGACCAAAGCTTCACGGCACGCTTCAACGGCTTTCTGCGCTTTACTATTCTGGAAGGTCTGACAGCTGAAGTGGGTGGTAATTGGGCACGTGGCAATCGTACATATAAATCTTTCAGTGAAGTTGACAGTTACCGTATACGTCTGGCTTACAATAACAGTACCTCTATCGAGACACCTTCTAACCGTTACATTCCAGATGGAGATATGATCGATGAAACCCGCTATGTCAACGAGAGTTGGACAGTGCGTACACAGGTGAATTTCAACCGTGAGTTTGGCAAGCATCGTGTCAGTGCATTAGCCGGTAACGAAGTGCGCCGTCTTACTTACGACAACAATCAATATGCAAGCCGTTTGGGCTACAACTCCACGGCCGGTTCGTTTACTCCGGTGAACATCAAAGACTTGAAGACGGGTATTTATAATTCGGACATGATGATTGGTAATGATTTGAGTGGTTCTTTGAATTATGGATCATACTCATTGAGAGACAACAGATTCGTTTCCTGGTATTTCAACGGATCATACGAGTATGACAATCGCTACCTGATCAGTGGTAGTGTTCGTGAGGACCTTACTAACTTCTTCGGTACTGATCCCAAGTATCGTCACAAACCAATGTGGTCGGTCGGTGGAACTTGGAAACTGAGTAACGAGAGTTTTTTTAATGTAGACTGGATTGACCGCTTGAATGTACGTGCTTCTTATGGTATTAACGGTAATATTTCGCTGAATCAGGGTCCGTATCTGATTCTCTCCGCCGGCTCTTATAACAGTACTACGGGAGGTATCTCCTATGGTATCTCTTCATATCCCAACAACACTCTTCGCTGGGAGAAGACCAAAACCACCAACATTGGTTTGGACGTAGATGTGTTGAAGAATCGTTTGGGTTTCAGCTTCGACTACTATTACAAGAAGAGTACAGACTTGCTGGCTAACGACTCCATGGATCCTACTACGGGAGCATCATCAATGACAAAAAATGTAGGTGCAATTGAAAACCGTGGATATGAATTGTCACTGCACGGTACGCCGGTAAAGACAAAAGATTTCAACTGGGACATTGTCTATAATTTCTCTTATAATAAGAGCGAAGTGTTGGAGTACAATGTAAATCGTTTGTATCCTACTTCTTGGGCATGGGTACAGACCATTAACGCTGCCGGTTATCCGATGAATTCCTTGTTCGGTTATCGTTTTGCTGGTTTGGATGACAAGGGACAAACACAGATTTATGGTGCTGATGGTTCTGTGAAACTGGCTTCTGCTGCCAAAGTAGATGATGTCTATTTTCAGGGAACAGCGACACCGAAGTTCGATATGTCACTGACCAACAACTTTACCTATAAGAACTGGAATCTCTCGTTCATGTTCATTGCCAAATTAGGACATAAATACCGCAAAGATGTGTTCCAAGGTTCTAATATAAACAACCGGCATGTTGGTGAGCGTTGGCAGAAACCAGGTGATGAAGCCAATACCATTTATCCGGTATACAAGAGTTGGAATATGGATATGTTCTACTTCCCCTTCTGCGATGTGAATATGGGCAATGCCAGCTATCTCAAATTGCGCGACGTGACGCTGGCTTATAAATTCAACGAACCGTTGATCAGCAAGATCGGAATGAGCGATGCACGTATCTATTTGCAAGCCCGTAACCTTTTCCGTATCACGGCCAAGGATTGCGATATTGACCCCGAGGCGATGGAGATGAATACCAGTAACGGTATGGCTGCATCAACCAATAGCGGATATTCCATCCTGCCTTTGAATCCGGAGTTTTATATTGGTGTTTCATTCAGCTTTTAAATAATAGAAGAATTATGAGAAAATTAGGATATATATTGCTTGTGATGTGTGCATTGGAATGCTCATCCTGCGATGATTTCTTGGATGTCAAGCCTGTGGGACAGATGATTCCGACGGAAGTGACACAGTTCGAGAACCTTTTGAATAATACAACTACGCTCGATTATTTCATGTTTGATAATAACAGAAGTTGTTTCTATGCTTACATGGGCGATAACATACAGATTAGTGAAAATCATGCAAAATATCAGTTTACGGCTACTTATCCCAACTTGGATCTATTAGCAGGCTATACCTTCTACACACCGGTAATGGATCCCCAGAATACTCCTTTTGCATGGTCATCTGGTATTTACAAGGCTGCTGGTTATTTTAATAACGTGGTGGACGGTGTGAGCGGCATTGATACCAATTCTGAATATGCCAAGGGCGTCATAGCACAGGCCAAGGCCGGACGTGCTTGGATTTATCTGAATGCGGCGTTGATATACGGTCCGATGTATGTGCCGGGAACGACCAACGATACAAAGGTGATCCCTTGCCGTACAAGCGGTGATCCCATTGCTGCTAATGGACCGTTGTGTACTACGGATGAACTTCTTGCTCAAGTGAAGGAAGATCTAGACTATGCATGTGAAAACTGTCCTGCTTCAACAGTCAATCCCTGTCGAGCGGATCGTGCTTGCGCCTATGCTTTGCGAGCCGAGTATCACATGTTTACGCGTAATTGGGAGAATATGCTGAGCGACTGCCAAAAGGCATGGGAGCTGGCTTTGGCTAATAGAAAGAACGTGGATGAAATGATCTATAACTTTGCCGATTTCTATTTTGAAGCTACTACAGAAATAAATCCAGACCCCGGTGTTTCTCCCGAAGTCTATATGACACTGAAAGGGCCTGACTTGCTTTTCGATCAGACCAGCAACCGGGAAAACTTGTTGTATCGGAATGCTCCTTATCAGTCTTCATCCACTCGCTACTATCCATCGGATGACTGGGCTTCTATCTTCGATAAAGAGAAAGACTTGCGCTGGACGAAGTTTGTCTTAAAAGACCATGGTTATAATACAACGGTGGGTGACGTGGTGTATGATGACGGCATTCAACTAGTGTATTATCGTGATGAACTTTCTATTACGGAAGGTGTAACCTATCCCTTACTGCTCTTAATGAAGGCTGAAGCCGCAGCTCGCACCAACAACCTCTCTGCTGCCTTGGCAGACCTGAATCTGCTGCGCAAGTATCGTTATAAAGGTCCCGATAGCGACCTGGCAGGTGGTACTTCCTTGTCACAAGACCAGTTGCTGAACGAAATTTTGACAGAACGCCGTCGCGAACAGCCGCTCGTTTCTTTTCAGCGTACGCTGGACTTGAAGCGCTATGCGCAGGATGCCGGAAAACCCTGGAGCAAGGACATCATTGTGCATAAGATCGGCGAGAAGACTTACAGCAAATCCATTAATGACGCTTATTACCAGTCGTTGCCTATTGACAATGCGATATTGCAATATAACCCACAATGGGGTATCGCAGAGAATAATTCTCTCTTTGAGCCCTATAATGCATGGTGATAAAAGATAGTTAGCTTTCTGTTCTCTCTTTTTCTGATCTGTGAAGATCATTCAACTTTACTATTGTGACAGTGAGACTGAATGTATCGAAATTAATATGAAGTGCATCCCCAAAGTTTATACCTTACTTTTGGGGTACACTTCAATTTTGATACATTCTCGTTTTCTTGATGATATGGTAGCATGAAAGAGACAAGCATTGTTGATTATTACATCTCTTGTCAGAAGCGATGAAAACAAAATGTTATTTGGTATAATATGCTTGCTCGCAGCCTGCTCTGATGTGAGAACTCCGAAACATACACATGCGGAAGATTATTGTGCTGACAGTGAAACAGCTAGATTGTTTCGGAGAAGCAAATGGACGGGGTTGGACAACGACTTGAAAATTATACTGATGCTTGACGGACAGGATTTTGAAATATACGGAGCATTCGATGAGGATAAAGATGGCATTCATGAATATGCGGAGTATATATCGGTACATTGCGGATATACAATGACATAATATTTACGATTACCACAGTGTATACAATGATTTTGATGAATGTGTTTTAACTAAAATGTGTAAATAAATTATAAAAATATTTTAAAAAAGGAAATGAAAATTATTCAGGTTTCTGTTGATTTTTTTAATGCATTGCAAAACTACAATAAATCTTCACGTAGCCAGAACAAAGTTTATTTTCTTATTCCAGTTTTCATATTATTATTGTGTTATACTGCAAAATAAAAGAACGCTTTACGATAGACGTAAACTAAATGTTCATTCTTCTTTAGGATCAATACAGGTAAACTACCGCTAAATGCAATATATAGGGATTTTCAAATGTGCCCCCTTATAAAAAATAGAAATATTTTTTCTTATTCTTACCGAGAATATTATTTGTAATTCAAATATTTATTTTTATCCATTGTTTTATTTATTATTTTATCTATCTTTGTATATTGTCAAAATAATCAGTTATGAATATATCAAAAGAAGGAATAGCGATAACAAAACGTTTCTTTGAAGCGATAGATATGCTGAAAGCACAGAAACGTATGCGTGGGCTTCTTACATACACTAAAGCCCATGATATAAATTATTGGAACATAAATACAGTCAGAAACCAGCCGGAAGTAAGTGTCCTAAAACCTGAATGGATAGCGTACTTGGTCCTTGACTATGGGATTTCGGCTGATTGGATTTTGACGGGTAGGGGAGGGATGTTTAAACAATAAATGTTCAAAAACTTATCCTTATAATCAAATCTGTTGTTTGTAACTTATTTATTTTCAGATTATTGATTAATAAAATGGAGTCTGCTTTGGGAGCAGGGGGTCGTGGGTTCGAATCCCGCTACCCCGACGGATGAGAATCAAGGAGTTACGGTAAAATGTAGCTCCTTTTTTTATTCTCCGAATGGGGCGGTTTACCTTTAGTTTAACGGGTCAGCGGATTTTCGGGTCAGCGGATTTTCCCGGTTGGCAAGCTTTCTTTTAAGCGTATAGCCTAGCCAGTCTGAACATGAAGAACTTCAGATCAGCCACCCCTCTTAACTGGCTTCGAAAAGCTTTGATTTTAGCATTGAACGACTCCGCTGAAGCATTTGTCAATCGTTCTTCAAAATAATTTATGATGGTCGTACTATGGTTTGAAAAGGTATGGATTAGTTTGAAAGCTTGGGGGAATCTTTTCTTTTTTGTAGAGAACACGGTTGAACTTTTAAAAAAGAATTATATTTGTACTATTCATTACTGAAACTATGGCGAAGAATAATTTACTAAGTGAGCAACTTGCTTATATTGGTGTCAGTTGTACCCCTACTCATCTGCATTTGTGCAGTTATAATGCTGAAAGTATTTGTATGAAGGATGGGAAAGATATAGATAGTTTAATCCCTTATTTGAATAAGAATGCTATAAACTGGATACAAATTCATGGCTTTCAGAATACGGAGGTCATACAGCATGTCTGTCAGAATTTTAATGTCGACTTTTTGACGATACAAGATATTTTGAACTCCGACCATCAGACCAAGATAGAACAGCATGATACATATAATGTAGTGATTTTGAAGTTACTTTTTTCTAATGACGATGGCTATGTACCACAACAAATAGCCATTGTGCAAGGTGGAAATTATCTGTTGACTTTTATGGAAAAGGAAACAGACTTTCTGAATGATATAAATACGGCATTGGAAAAGAATGTGTTGAAAATACGTAGCCGGCAGTCTGATTTCCTGCTCAGTGTTATTCTAAACAGTGTGATGGCCAGCTTTATATCCATCATTTCGGAATTGGAAGACGGATTAGAGGATTTAGAAGAGCAATTGCTTTCGCCGGAACAGGCTGATATGCTCGGTATTGAAAATATACAGCAATACCGCCGTAATTTTCGTGTAATAAAGAAATGTATTTTACCATTAAAGGAGGAAATCAGCAAATTGTTGCATCCAATCGATAATGATTTGTTGCACAAAGCAAGCCGTCCTTTCTTTAATGATGTCAATGATCATTTGCAGTTTGTATTGCAAACTTTAGATGGTTGCCGTGACATGATTTCAGCTTTGGTAGATATTTACCTTTCCAATAATGACCGACGGATGAACAGCATCATGAAACAGCTGACTGTTGTTTCTACTATATTTATTCCGTTGACTTTTCTGGCAGGAATCTGGGGAATGAATTTCCAATGGATGCCTGAACTGGGATGGCGGTATGGCTATGTATTTGCATGGACATTGATGTTGATACTAGTAGCAGTTATCTACTTCTATTTTAAGCGTAAAAAATGGTATTGATGAGAGAGGATGGATGGGATTTACTTAAATGTGAATCCCATATTCATGTTTTACTTCATTCATTACAAAGGTGCTTTCCAGTGAACCCAAACTGTCAATCGTGCCCAAGACATTGAGGATAAATTCCTGATAATACTTCATATTAGGGGAGTGTATTTTAAGCAAATAGTCATAACTGCCTGATATGTTGTAGCACTCTGTTACTTCAGGGATATCCTGAATTATCCGTGTAAACTCCGCAGCAATGTCCCGGTTCAGTCTTCTTAGCTTGACACTGCAAAATACCACGAAGCCTTGGTTTAGTTTCTCTGCGTCCAATACAGCGATATATTTTTTTATATATCCTCCATTTTCCAATCGTTTGAGGCGTTCGAACACCGGAGTGGAGGAAAGGCTTACCCGTGCAGCCAGTTCTTTGGTGGTCAGTCGGGCATTTTCTTGCAAGGTACGTAGTATCTGCAAATCTACTTTGTCAAGTTTCTCTAAAGTACTCATAGAATAATATTCTTTCAAGAGGTTGATATTATTTTCATATCTGTCAATACAAATATATTGCATTTATCTTAGATTCCGGAGAATTTTTCGGGAAATGTAGTACAGGGTTATATTCTTTTTTTGCCGGAGAATGCAAGAAAAGGGCAGAATGATTTTATCTCTCAAAAATACTTTTTATCTTTGCAGTTGCTATGACAAAGTATATATATCTTTTTTATATCTTGTTAGGTGTATGCCTGTTGGCGGGCTTTGGTTCCGCATTTGATAGCGGACAGGAGCACGATGTGGTTCGTACAGTTGGTTTGGAAAACAGTGCGGTGGCGTTGTGTAACATATCTGAAAGTAATAATGGGCAGGAAAAAAAAGAGATAAATAATGAAAGCTACCATTTTTATAAAGTCGGTATCGGCGGTACAGCTACCTCTTTTTCTTTTCGCACCTTGTGCTCTTCTAAAATTCTGCGAACTCATTCCTCTGCTTCCGTCATAGCCAAGTTGGCCAGATTCTTGAAAGTACTTCTTCCTGAAGAAAAGCAAATTTCTTTTTCACCTATTCTTTATTTTACTCAATATTCCTGTGAATACTATATTTATCAGTTGAGGCGTATTCTTATTTAGCTTATTTTTCTTCTCGGCAAGGGCTGTTTTTTATATCTTACATTTTTTTGTTTTTATATTTTCATAATGGGAACTGGGGTGGATGCTTGTTCCTTTTATGAATGGTGTTATATGTTAATGTATTAATAACTAATGTATAATGGAATTTTTATTGGACTTTATACTTCACATTGACCAATATATGATAGATATTGTTCAAGAATATCATACTTGGGCTTATGTCATACTGTTTATAATCATTTTTTGCGAAACGGGATTGGTTGTCACTCCATTCCTCCCCGGAGATTCTTTGCTTTTTGTCGCGGGAGCTATTTCGGCTTTGCCCGATATGCCTTTGGAGGTTAATATTCTCGCTTTGGTTTTATTTATTTCGGCTGTGCTGGGCGATTCCTGTAATTATATGATAGGACACTTTTTTGGACGTAAACTTTTCAATAATCCCGATTCCCGTATATTTAAGCAAAGTCATTTGGAAAAGACACATGAATTTTATAAAAAATACGGAGGAAAGACCATCATTCTTGCCCGTTTTGTACCTATAGTCCGTACATTTGCTCCTTTTGTAGCAGGTATGGGCAAAATGCATTATTATTATTTTATGGTGTATAATCTGATAGGGGGAGCTTTGTGGGTTGGTATTTTCTGTTATGCCGGTTATTTTTTCGGTGATCTTCCATTTGTACAGAAAAATCTGAAATTGCTGATTGTGGCTATTATTGTCGTTTCTATATTGCCTGCCGTTATAGAAGTAGGCAGGAATAAGTGGAAAACTCGCCATTACTAAAATCAAACATATCAAAAACAATTTATTCAAATTACATTTATGAAAAATTCTTTTTTTAGTCGATTTACACCTCAAGAACCTAAGTTTTTCCCTATGTTGAAACGTTTGTCTGAAATCCTGACCTCATCATCGGATTTATTGGTAGAAAGCATGCAGCATGATAAGCCGGAAGAGAGAGAAGACTATTACAAACGCATCAAAGATATGGAACGTGAAGGTGACAAGCAGACTCATTTAATTTTTGACGAATTGGGAAAAACTTTCATAACCCCTTTTGATCGTGAGGATATTCACGATTTGGCATCAACTATGGATGATGTAATAGATGGGATTAACAGTTGCGCCAAACGTATCACGATCTATAATCCCCATCCCATTGCTAATAGTGGAAAAGAGTTGAGTTTGTTGATACAGCAAGCGGCTGTTTATATAAGTAAGGCAATGGACGAATTGGAAATTTTCCGTAAAAAGCCTACTGAATTAAGAACATGTTGTATAAAATTGCATGACATTGAGAATCAAGCGGATGATGTATATGAACTCTTTGTTAAGAAACTATTTGAGGAAGAAAAGGATTGCATAGAACTGATTAAGATCAAGGAGATAATGCATGAATTGGAGAAAACGACCGATGCGGCAGAACGGGTAGGAAAAATCTTGAGAAACCTGATTGTGAAATACGCATAAAAGCAGAAGGTACAATATGGAATTATTAGTGATTATTATTACGTTGGCTTTGATTTTTGACTATATTAACGGATTTCATGATGCAGCCAATTCAATAGCCACCATTGTGTCAACCAAGGTTCTTACTCCGTTCCAAGCGGTGATATGGGCGGCATTTTTTAATTTTGTTGCATTCTTTATTGCTAAATGTATAATCGGAGGGTTCGGAATAGCCAATACTGTATCCAAGACAGTAGTGGAACAGTATATTTCCTTGCCGATTATTCTTTCGGGGGTTATTGCAGCTATTGTCTGGAATCTGTTTACATGGTGGAAGGGGATTCCTTCTTCTTCTTCGCATACGCTGATCGGAGGTTTTGCTGGTGCTGCTATTATGGCTCATGGTTTTGATGCCATTCAGCTCAATATTATTTTGAAGATTGCTGTTTTTATCTTTTTGGCACCATTTATAGGGATGGTTGTTGCTTTTGGATTTACGTTGCTTGTCCTTCACATTTGTCGTCGTGCACATCCGAATACGGCTGAAATGTGGTTTAAGAAATTGCAGCTTGTTTCTTCGGCTTTGTTCAGTATAGGGCATGGACTGAATGATTCCCAGAAGGTAATGGGTATTATTGCTGCTGCCCTGATCGCTGCTCATTCGGAAGGGTTAGGAATGGGAATAAATAGTATCAATGATTTGCCGGATTGGGTGGCATTTTCTTGTTTTACTGCCATTTCTTTAGGAACAATGTCAGGCGGATGGAAGATTGTGAAAACCATGGGAACTAAGATTACCAAAGTAACTCCTTTGGAGGGAGTTGTTGCGGAAACTGCTGGCGCATTTACATTGTATCTGACAGAATATTTGAAAATACCTGTAAGTACAACCCACACCATTACAGGAGCTATTATCGGAGTGGGCGCTACTAAGCGTCTTTCAGCCGTCCGGTGGGGAATAACAAGAAGCCTGATGACGGCTTGGGTGTTGACTATTCCTGTCAGTGGAATATTGGCTGCTGTTATTTACGGAGTAGTTACTCTTTTTTAGGATGACCGGATTGTAGGCTGTTCTAGGAAATAAAGATCTGTCGTGACCGAGGTGACTGGGAAGTTACCTCGGTTTTGTATACATACCCATTTGTAGGTAAAAAGTGGATGAAACTAATAATAAATATAAAATGTTATTGTGAGTTTGTTATTTGTTTCTATTTTTGTAGTGGTCTTACTGAACACAAAAATGAGAGAAAACGCAAAAGGCAGGATTTTTATAGCATGGCTGTTGTTAATGACGCTTATGCCATTTTTCATGGTGAAGACTTTTCACCACCATGAAGAAGATGCCGTTTGCCATTCTGATAGTGGGAATTCTCATGATTCCTCTCATCAGTGTCCCGTGTGCAATTTCACACTTTCACCTTTTACACAAGTTGAAACATTACAACTTCATATTGTTCTTCCGGTTTTTGATTATCAGCCGGAAATAACAGTGGATAAGGTTTGTCAGGTTAAATCTTATCCTTATTATCTGCGTGCGCCTCCCGTTTGCTGATTCACATAGTATCTTTTATTTATTCACAACATCAAATGATTGTAATTTATGCGTATCAGATATGTTTCGGGTACGCTGGGAATGTTTTTTACCTTGTTTTCAAATGCACAGGTAGTTTCTGATACGATTAAAAGTGTGGATTTATCCGAAGTGGTGGTGACTGGATCTTACCGACATGCTCAGGAGAAAAAGACTACCCTGACACTCGAGTTGTTTCAGAAAGATTATTTGAACCGGCATTTTACCGGTAATTTGGTACAGACTTTGAAAAATGTTCCCGGTGTACACTCGATGGATATTGGTGTGGGATTCTCCAAACCTATGATTCGTGGTTTGGGATTCAACCGTATTGCCGTATCCGAAAATGGAATAAAACAAGAGGGGCAACAATGGGGGGCCGACCATGGACTGGAAATTGATGCTTTTAATGTAGACGAGGTACGGATTCTGAAAGGTCCGTCTTCACTGCTCTACGGCAGTGATGCGATGGGAGGTGTCATCGAAATCCTTCCTTTGCTTCCACAAAAAGAGAACCGATTTTTTGGTGAGGCTGCCTTATTGGGAAAATCGGTGAACGGCACTGTGGGCGGTTCACTGATGCTAGGTATTGAGAAGAATGCATGGCTGGTCAGAGTACGTTTTTCAGAACAGCACTATGGAGATTATCATGTACCGGTCGATACCATTGTATATCTTACTCAGTTGGTGCCTGTTTACGGTCGTAAGCTGAAAAACACCGCTGGGTTCGAGCGCAATGTTTCTGTCATGGGAGATTATAGAAAGAAGTTTTATCAGATGAATATTGCTGTGAGCAATGTTTATCAGAAGATGGGCTTCTTTCCCGGTGCTCATGGCATTCCTGATATTTCCCGTTTGGAGGATGATGAGAACAGCCGTAATATTGAATTGCCTTATAGCAAAGTGAACCATCTTAAAGTAACCACGCATCAACAGTATCTTTGGAATGGGATACAACTTTCAGGTGATTTCGGCTATCAGTTCAATCATCGGGAGGAATGGAGTGCTTTCCATACCCATTATGACACTCAGGTGATGCCTGCAAAGGATCCGGATAGGGAACTGGTGTTCAAACTGCATACATTCAGCTCCTCTTTGAAGCTGCGGTTGTCCAGCTCTTCTTCCTGGGAGCATATGGCAGGGTGGAATATGCAGATACAGAAAAATGCGATTGGCGGATATTCTTTTCTGCTACCGGAATACAAGCGTTTTACTACCGGAGCTTTTTGGCTGACGACTTTCCGATTGGATAATCAGTTGTCTGTAACTGGTGGGATACGTTATGATCGGGGAAGGATTGATATAACGGCATTCGAAGATCCTTATTTGGTGGAGTATCTGCACAGACAGGGATATGAAGAAGAGGTAATACAGGCATATCGTTGGCGAAGTTATCCGGTGGACAGGGCTTATGGTAATTATTCCTGTTCGGCGGGAGTAGTGTGGACACCCGCTGCCGGTCATCTTCTGAAGATGAATGTGGGACGTAGCTTCCGTTTGCCGGGAGTCAATGAATTAGCATCCAACGGAGTGCATCACGGAACTTTCCGTCATGAAAAAGGGGATGCCACTCTTTCTTCGGAACAAGGATGGCAGATTGATGCTTCCTATACCTTGGCTTATAAAAAAATGGAACTGGTTGTTTCATCTTTTGCCAGTTGGTTTGATAATTATATTTATTTGCGCCCTATGGGAGAATGGTCTGTATTGCCCCATGCTGGACAGATTTATCAATATAGTGGCGCACGTGCTTTGTTCATGGGTGGTGAGATAAATTTCAATATGGATTTTCTACGCCATTTTAATTATCGTTTAGTCGGTGAGTATGTCTATACTTATAATCGTGACGAACATACGGCTTTAAGTTTTTCACCTCCTGTATCCATGCGTAATATTCTGACATGGAATAAAAAGGATTTTCAGTTGTATGCTGAACTTCAAAGTATAGCTTCGCAGAACCGTATAGCGAGGAATGAAGACCGCACACCCGGAGCTTGTTTGATTCATCTGGGTGGAAGTATTCATATACCTATGGCCAAGGCGGATATTGAAATATCTTTGGGCATTCGTAATTTGTCGGATGTGAAATATTACAATCATTTGAGTTTTTATAGGAAAGTGGAAATCCCTGAACCGGGAAGAAACTTTCAGATTTCGAGTAAGCATTCGGCCTCGTGCGTGTTTTTTTTCCCTCTTTTCCTTCCTACCTTTG
>OLXX01000423.1_pt1 | contig 18833 bp, 17 predicted proteins | sample 1644211 | NCBI WGS metagenome assembly OLXX01 (sample SAMEA103958145, study PRJEB25191) | human gut metagenome | biome: human-associated habitat [ENVO:00009003]; feature: intestine environment [ENVO:2100002]; material: feces | place: Germany | collected 2013/2015 | reverse complement strand
GAGCGTTATTATAAACCATCCCCCTCCCCGGCGCAATGGGCTCGGGAAGGGGGATCACATTCTCAGCTCTCCATCTGTTTGCCGAGGAAGGACGCCACGGTCTGGGCTAGCTTGTATTCCACGTCGCCGGATGGCGGAGCGTTTTTGGGCGAGGCGAAGATAACGCAGCCCATGAGGTCGCCCTCCGAGATTACGGGCGCGGCAACAGAGACGCAATATCCGCTCTCGCCGTCTGTGACGGGCACTGTGCTCCCGCCGGACTCGTGGCGGTAGACGCGGCGCGACTCCATTATCTGCTCGAGTTCAGGGGAAACGCGCTTTTCAAAGAGCTCGCGCTTTCCCCCTCCGGCGACGGCGATGATGACGTCCCTGTCACAGACAGCGGTCACGCAGTCCGTAGACTTGTGCAGCGAGTCGCAGATCTGCGCCGCAAAATCCGAAAGCTCCCCAATAGGCGAGTACTTCTTAAAAATGACCTCCCCGTCCTTGTCCGTGAAAATCTCCAGCGGGTCGCCCTCGCGGATTCGCATGGTGCGGCGGATTTCTTTCGGGATGACTACGCGGCCCAGGTCGTCTATGCGCCTGACTATGCCGGTGGCTTTCATGTGTATTTTCCTCCTGCCTTTATTTCTTTTTGCAGGAATTAGTATCCGCAGTTTCGTTTTACCTATGCGCGACCCAAAAATTGGCGTATTTGCTTTCAGCTGCCGTGCCTGCAATATGCGCGCACGGTCAATCCGAACCACACCGGGATCTGTACCGCAGCGGCAATGAGGAGGACATATGGCGACCAGGTCACAAAATTCCCGATCCACAAAAACCTCAGTCCCATAAGCTCGTCCATCATCGCTCCCGTCAGCGAAACTCCGCCCGACGGCAGGCAGACACGTAGCCAATTTAGCAGATTCCCCTCCGCCGCAGCAAAGCCCCGGCCGAAGCTTCCGCCCGCCATGAACATGCGTATCACCGTTGGTATTAGCACTACCGCCGCAGACAGCGCCAGAGCGGCGAGTGGACTTTTAAAACGCGACGACAAAAAAAGAGTAAAGCTGCATGTCGCAAGGAAGGAGAGCGCGGCCGACAGCACGATCCACCCCAGCACACACATCGCGTCGAGGCCCTGGGGATTGAATGCCACCTGCAGCAGCTCCGCCGAGGTGATGTCGTCAAAACCGAAGGCCAGATACATAACCGCCAGAAATACGCCCAGGCAAAGTGCAAAGACGCCCGAGCTGATAAGAAGCGCCGAGCCCGTTTTTGCCGCGGCGAGCCGCCCACGTCCGTGTCTTGTGCAGCGCAGGATGTCGTCTGCGCCGCTTGCATAGTCGGAAGAAAAGACAGGCGCGGCAATGATAACGCAGATCAGCGTCACAAGAAACGCGCAAAGGCCGAAGTTGGCAAAGGCGCTCGTCGAGCCGATGCCGTAGCTGTAACTGAAATCCCCGCTCTCCGTGCTGAGCCGGGACATGGCGTATTCGACCGCCTGAGGCGTCTGCTCGTATTTCTCCTTCAGGGTCCGCTCCAGAGTGGACAACCGCTCCTGGTAATAGTTCAGAGCCCGCTCGGGAGAGATGTCCGCAGAGGTCAGGGCCGCGCCGAATTCGTCTGAAAATGCGTTGAATATCCATGTGTACACGGGCGAATACGGTCCCAGCACTCTGTCGCTTATCTCGGGCGGTATATCGTAATCCGTGCCGTAGAGCTCCAGCAGCTCGTGGTGCAGCGCCACAGCGGAGGCGAAGAGCTCCGGCGTCACCTCGCCGCGGATGACGGAATACCGCTGCCTGTTTTCCTCGTACACACTGATGCCCCGGACTATCTCCGTATGCCCGTCGTGGTCTATGTACTTGACCACCTGCCTCACGGTCGAAAGGGCGGAGCTCAGGCATATGAGCAGGGCTATGGCCGCGAGGAACCAGGTCGAGCGGGTTTTGAGGATACGTTTCAATTCGGCTCTCAGCATATCTCTCCCTCCCCGCTTGCGGGTTCACGCCTGAACAGCCACAGGTACAGGTCCTCAAGGCGCGGCTCTGCCGGGAGTGAGCCGGGTATCTCCGGGGCATCGGATATATATCGCACTCCGACCTGACCGCCGGGCTCGCCCTTCATGCTCACGATGCGCACTGCCTCCTCATATTGCGGCAGCTCGTCCTGCCGTATAACGGCGGTAAACACCTTGCCTGCAACGGCCTCAAGCAGCTCCTCCGTTTTGCCGGCGCCGATGACCCTTCCATCCTTCATTATCACGTTCTGCGCAGCTATATACTCGACGTCCGAGACGATATGAGTGGAGATGAGCACTATGCGCCCCTGAGCAAACTCTGACAGGAAATTCCGAAACCGCACCCGCTCCCCGGGGTCGAGGCCGCCCGTCGGCTCATCCAGTATGAGCACATCCGGGTCGTTCAGCATGGCCTGCGCTATCCCGACGCGCCTCTGCATACCGCCGGAGAGCTTTTTTATCTTCTTTTTCCTCACCTCGGTCAAATTGAGCAGCTCAAGCAGCTCCTCCGTCTTTTTTCTGCACTCCGGCCTGCCTATGCCCTTGAGCGCAGCCACGTATTCGAGATAGTCCGTGACCGTGAACTCGGGGTAGAAGCCGAAGCTCTGCGGCAGGTAGCCCAACGCGTCCCTGTATGCCTCGCCCAGATCCCGGATATCCACGCCGTCATAGAGCACGCGCCCCGAGCTGGGCGGCAGGATGCCCGCAAGCATCCGCATCAGAGTCGTCTTTCCTGCGCCGTTGGCCCCTATAAGCCCCCACACGCCGGGCGTTATCGAAAGCTCGACGCCGCTCACGGCCGTCTTTTTGCCGTAGCGCTTGCTTAGTCTCCTTATCTCCAGCTCCATATCACACCTCCTGAAATTCCGCCGCTCCCTGAGCGTCCGGCCAGGCCGCCTGCCTCAGCAGTCTGCGGCACTCGAGGGCCAGCGCGGCTGTGAGTAGCACACAGGCAGCCACGGCAAAGCCCCGGCCCTGCCCGGTAATGACGGCGCCGAGCTCCTCCGTCAGCAGGCGGCACCCCGCCGCAAGCCCGAGACCGAAGCCCAGTGCGATGAGCATCCCCTGTTCCCCTCTCGCGCGGTCCAGGATGAACAGGACGCCGGTGCAGCACAGCAGAAATGGGAGTACTATGCAGGACAGCACCAGACCGGCAGCCCCGGTCAGCAGCCCTGCCGAGACCCAGGAGAGCGCCGCCAGGCATATCGCGTCCCCCAAACCGAGCACACAGAGCTTCGCCAGTATCAGCTTTCCATGTGAAGCCCTCGTCGCGCCCTCGATCTCGCACATTTTGAACCTGCGGGAGCGGCCATGGAAGGGCAGCACGCTCATGGCGACAAAAACAGAGGACATGCTGAGCAGAGCCGGGCCGTCGGCCTCGAAGTCCTCCGCGGCGGAGGCCAGATGCAGCAGCAGGCACATGCAGAGCACGATCACGGCCTGCAGCACCCATATGGGAGCTGCTATGAAGCGGATCTGGCTCATGACCATTTCGGGAACACCTATTCTCCGCAGTGGTCTGCGCGAGCGGTAGGCGGCAAGGCTGAGGGCCGCCGTCTCCGTGAGATGCTCCGCTCGCGGCTCCGGCAGCGGCAGCGAGCCGAGCTCGGCTCTCAGTTTGTGTTCAAATTTTCTGCTCATTTGCGGCTCCTTTCACAGTGTTTTTTCGAGGGCCTTCAGCGCGGCGCGCAGCCGGGACTGCACGGTGCGGAGAGGCTCGCCCAGGACCTCGGCTATCTCCCTCAGCTTCAGCTCGTGGACATACCTGAGGACGACCACCTCCCGCTGCTTTTCCGGCAGAGCGGAGATGAGCTGCGTCAGGCTGAGCTCCGACTCGACTTGTTCAAAGCCGGGCTCCATATATTCCTTCGGCTCAAGGGGCTCGGTGCTTCTGTTTCGCCGCCGCAGGTCGGTGCAGGTATTTGCCGCGATCTTGTACAGATACGCCCTGAACTTTCCCCGGTGCGCATAGGCGTCGATATGCCTTACCGCCTTTAAAAAGGTCTCCTGGGCTGCGTCTTCAGCCGTCTGCCTGTCGGGCGTGTGCCACATACAGTATCGGAAAATTGCCGGATAGGCGCCGATTATAAGCTCCTCCAGCGCCTCCTCGTCACCCTCACGCAATCTCCTGAAGAGCTCATCTTCCCGCGTCAAAATACCACCTCCCGCCGAGAGCATCCTCTCACCAAGTATAACGCAGCAAACCGGGAAAATGATTGGCAGGTGAAAAAAGTATCCAACACATCCATATACTAAAGCAGCTATCGAGGATAAGTATGCCGCAGACGGCCCTTACTTTAACAGTGTCTCCCGGTCGCCGGGGACAAGCTTCGGTATATTGAGGTATATCAACGTGCTCTGTAAGGTCGTTTTGACACAAAAAGCGGCGGGAAGCCAAAATGGCTTCCCGCCGTGCTGTTTTATCTTACTTCATCCGGCTTTATACCCTTCTTCAGCCTGTCTTTCGCCTCTTCAACGCTTTCCCCGTCTCTTGTCAGATAGCGGTCTACAAAGGCGTCTTCTATCTTGGTATATCCGCCGGTAACGGAATCCTCTATCTTTTCAAAGGCTGAGGTGACCTTTTCTGCGATTTTTTCATTTGCCTTCACGAGCTTTGAGTTTGCCATAATTCATTTTCCTTTCTCGGTCTTACTATCATGAATATCCCCAGCGCCAGAATGAACAGAAACACGGCGGCGCCGGTGAGCATGTTCATCGTACGTATTTCAGACTGTTCCATCCCCTCAAAGGAGACCAGCATTGAGCGCTGCAAAGTCAAAACCGATGCGGCCGCTTCCGCGTAGCAGATATTTCGCAACACCACAAACAGGGATGTGCGATTCCGGCGCTGCCGGACCGCCCTTATTATGACTGCAGCCAGCCTGTAAAAAGTGTAGGCCGCGATGGTTATCATTGTGATCGTACCATATGCCGCCGCGATATTTTGCGAAAGGCTGATGGAGTTGACCCACGCCAGGACTATGCTTAGCAGTATCAACATGGCCCCGGAGGCCTTAAGCACAAAGCGCTCCGATGCAGCGCTTTCGGCCCGCCGGGCCTCTCGGCTGCACATGACGGCGCCGAAGCGCATGACGGCCAGAATGCTGTAAAATGCGCACATGGCCACGAACCACAGCGAGGTATAAATCACGCCCAGAATGCCGTGATACAGCGCATACAGGAAGTTGCAGCCAAGGGAGACAACAGCGGCGAGCAAAATCCGCCTTCGGGGATCGGCGCGAAGTATTTTCACTGCCCTCGCCCCGAAGCCCGACAGCACGCCAGTTTGCCTCGGTCTCAATTTTTCAGGCCCCTGATAAGGGGTATAAGACAGAGCAGAATTATTATCCCGGCCATACCGGTGGTGACGCCGAGGATCATTTTATCCCACACCATGCTGAAACACATGCCCACGCCTAGAGCCAGCGCTCCGATCACTCCAACTGCGACCGAAAGCACGGTCTTGCCGGAAATATGTATTGGCCGCTTATGCTCCATTTTTCTCCAGGTAATGACAGTGACCAGACCCAGCAGGATGCCAACGCATCCAAACACCACTCCGGGCCTGAAAGCGTCCCATTCCTGTATCAGAGCCATGCACATCCCTAGCGCGAACAGCAGTCCGCTGACAGTCCCAAGCAGCATGGCTACAAAATTGCTTTTCTTCATAGCAATACCTCCAGCTCCTATATTAAATCAACTGTTGTTGTTTTAATCTGCGTGTAGTATAATGCTATGGGCAAAGCAAAACAATCATCAATATCGCAACGACTGTTGAGATAAAGGGGTCATTATGAACACACCAAACAACCGGCGCAGGAAGGAATCCCGGGAAAGGCTCGAAAAGGTATTCGTTGAGCTGCTGCAATCGCGGGATTTGAGCCAGATCAGCGTATCCGAGCTATGCAAGCGGGCCGGTCTGAACCGCACCACCTTCTACGCAAACTACACCGACATCTACGGTCTCGCTGATTCCATAAGGGACAGGCTGGAGGAGAGCCTGGCGGAACTGTATCAGGAGGAGATCGCGACCGGCGTCAACAGCAACGATTACCTGAAGCTGTTCCGCCACATCCAGCAAAATCAGATCCTTTACCGTACCTATTTCAAGCTGGGGTACGACAACAACTACAAGCTCATGGCCTATGACGCGGAGCTGGCGAAAAAGTACTTTCAGGACAGGTTCATAGGCTATCACATGGAGTTTTTCAAAAGCGGGCTGACGAGGATAGTCAAGCTGTGGCTGCAAGGCGGCTGCCGTGAAACGCCGGAGGAGATGTTTGAGATCATCAAAACTGAGTATCAGGGCCGCGACATCTTTTCAAACGACGGAGAATCGCTGCTCTCAGTCGAAAAGCCGTGACTATTTGTCACGGCTTAGATTTTATATTCTCCGGTCAAATGTGACGGCCCTGTGACTTTTTGCATTCGCGGCTTATGGTATGCTATAATCCATAAAGAGAGGAGGGCCTCGAATGTATAAAGTACTGCTCGTGGACGACGACGTTCACATCCTCAACGCAAACGAGACCTATCTCGCCCGGCAGGGCTATCAGGTCAGCCGCGCGGAAAACGGAGAGCTTGCGCTGAGACTTGCCTCGTCCGCCGCCTTCGACGCCATAGTGCTCGATATGGACATGCCCGGCATGGACGGAGTCACCGTCTGCCGCCGTCTGCGCGAGGTGAGCGGCGTGCCCATCATCTTCCTCTCCGCCTACGCCCGCACCGACGACCGCATACGCGGGCTGATGGCCGGCGGCGACGACTACATAGGCAAGCCCTATTCCCTCGTTGAGCTGGAGCTCCGGCTCCGGCTCCGTATCCAGCGGCACAAAAAGGTCGAGACCAGCGAAATACTCCGCTTCGGCGGCCTCGAGATAGACCTGGGCCTGCGCGAAGCGCGCTTCAACGGCGAAGCCGCCCCGCTCACCGCACTGGAGTTCGACCTGCTCGCCTTCCTCGCTCGCAACCCTGACCAGGTGTTCTCCTACGAGCAGCTGCACGACCGGGTCTGGAAGGCCCCGATGAATCAGGGCTTGCACAACATACAGGTCTGCATGGCCCGCGTCCGCCAGAAGCTGGACGCGCTCTGCCCCGGCCTCCACTGGATAGAAACGGTCCGCCGCAAGGGCTACCGCTTCAACAGCGGCGCCGAGGCATGAAAAAGCCCCGGGCGTCCTGCCCGGGGCGGTATGAATGCTATTTCTTCTTTTTGAACGGTCCCATTCTTGCCACGGCCACGCCGGCCACGCCGCATACGGCGACGCCTGCAGCGGCCAGCACCACCGTCGCCACCGGGTCGGCGCCGCCGTCAGGTTCCGGGAGATCCGGGGCCGCTATCTCAACGTCCTCAGGCTCCGTCGGCTCTGGGGTGGGTTCAGGCGTCGAAGTCGGCTCCGCGCTTGGCTCGGGCGTCGGCTCTGTGGTCGGCGTCGGTGTTGGTTCGGTCGTCGGGGGCATGGTATGCTCGGAGCCCACGGGGTCCAGTATGGGGTCCTGGCTCTCCGGCTCCGGTGTGGGTTCGGGTGTGGGTTCGGGGGTAGGCTCCGGAGTGGGTTCCGGCGTCGGCTCGGGACTCGGCTCCGGCTCTCGTATCGGCGGAAGCAGAGTTATACCTCCGCCGCGGTTGCCGCCCTGGTCCTCATCGCTGTCCTCCTCAGTCGGAAGGAAAACGCCCTTTGAGTACCAGTACATGCTCCCGTCCCCGGTGCTCGCCGCAAGGCGGAAATACCTCGGGTCGTTGTCATCCTTCAGGTAGAAGATGGCGGTATAGCCGTCCTCGCTATCTTCCCTCACTTCAAAGTCGTCAAAGTCCGTCCAGACCTCTCCGTCCGGGGAGGTCTGCCCCCAGACATCATATGTCTGGACGTTTTCAGGCAGCGAATCAAGGAGGAACGTGACCGTCACGACCTCGCCACCCGTCCAGCTCGCGTCTTCAAATGCCAGCTCGCCGGGCTCATACCAGTAAACACAGACGGTCAGCGGTCGAATCGAGTCCAGCCGCTCGCCGTTTTCATCCAGGAAGCTGCCCGTCAGCTCCGCTTCGCCTTCGCTCTGGCCATAGTGTTCGCCCAGCTCCCAGCTGAGGGCAAAGGTCTTGTGCTGCTCCTTCCCCTGCTCCATGACGTAGGCGCTCAGCGTTTGGGGAAGCAGCTCCGGCGTCAGCGGCGTGCCGACCTCGAGGTACACGTCGTCGGGCTCGGCATAGCTGTTGTCCACCACCGCCCCCGCCCACTCAACGGCGCCCTCGGGCAGCGTGGTACCTGTCAGAGTGACCAGCCCGCTCTGCTCCTGTTTTATGAACGTGCCGTTTACCTCGACGTCCGCGCAGCTGATGTTGAGCTGCCCTCCAGCCTCAACGGTGATGAGCGGAGTCTCAGTGCTCAGCGCGGCCTTTATGGAAGTGCGCTCCTCCGTGCCGCCGATGGCTATGGGCCCTATGAAGAGGCTGCCTCCGCTTTTTATAACGATCGGCCCGGTTATGGTGATATTCAGCTTACCGGCGTAGATACCCGCAGCCTCGTCCGTTTCGAACTGCGAGTCCACCACCGTGTAAGAGAGCTCCTCGCCCGCTCCGATGGTGAGGTTGCCCAGCTCGATGTTGTACTCGGGTATTCCCTCCGCACCCTCTTCCCCGGGCGGTGTGAAGACAAGGGCAAGCGCCGGCGCCGCGAGACAGGCAGTCAGGGCACAGCACATCAGGCATATCAACAGTGTACTCAGTCGTTTTTTCATCTATTTTCCTTCCCGGAGGTAAACCGATGCGCAAAGAGACCCGGCTAAGCCTTCTTATACTCTCGGCATTCCTCCTCGTAGGAGTTCTGGCCGTTTGGTGCCAATATCGCTGGGATAACAAATACACCGCGGCGCTCAGCGGCAGCTGGGGCGTCAGCGTGCTCCAGGCCGACCCGGAGGAGCCCGCCTGGCTCGTGGACGGCTGGGAGTTCTATCCCGGGGAGCTTCTCTCGCCCGAGGACTTTGCCGCGGGGCGGCAGGCGGAGCAATACACCTACGCCGGACAGTATCCCAACTTCAGCGCCCAGCTGGGCAGTCCCTACGGCGAGGCGACCTATCGTATCGTGCTGGAAAACCCGGGCGAGCCTGTGGAGCTGAGCCTCTACCTGCCCGAGCTGCTCTGCGCAGGGCGCGTATACATAGACGGGACCCTCGCCGGTGAGCAGGGCAGCGTAGAGCCCTATGAGCCGCGTGTCATGGACGGCGTGTACTCCTTTACCGCAGATGGAAGCACGGAGATAATCATACAGTGCGCCAACTATACGCACTACTACTCCGGCATGTACTACCCGCCCGCCGTGGGGACGCCGGGTGCGATTGCCCGGCTGATATCCGCGAGGCTGACGGTGTACGGGCTGCTCTGCTTCGCGTCGCTGGCAGCCGCGCTCTCGAATCTCGCGCTCTGGGTGCTGAGCCGGAACAGGTTGGCCCGGCTTTTGGGGCTGCTGTGTACGGCCTATGCGCTGCGCATGAGCTATCCCTTTCTCCGCGCGCTGGGCGTTCCAGCCGTCAGGCCGCTCTATGCGCTCGAGGATCTCTGCGCCGCGGTGGTGCTGCTTTGCGCCATAATGCTCGCCGGCGAACTCACCGGTTCTGCGCGCACCGGCTATCATCGTCGGGCCGCAGTTCCCGCTGCTGCGGCGATGTGTGCCGCATGTGTGGTATTTCCGGTTTTTATCCTACCACACGCGCCGCTTCTTATCAACTCCTACGGTTTGCTGCTTTCCGTTTGGAAATTGCTGGCCGGAGTTTATCTGATCCTGCTCTCAGCCCGGGCCCTTCGGGCGCGCGTTCTTCTGGGCAGGTATCTTCTCTGCTCCGCGGGACTTTACGGTCTGCTGTGCGCGGTGTCGGCGCTTACAGTGGGCTATCTCGAGCCCGCGCGCGGCGCTTGGCCGGAGGAATTCGGCGGCTTTGTGCTGGTGGCCGGCTTTGCGGCGCTGATGGTGCGCAGGGAAATGCTGCTGGTCAGCGAAAATCGCCGTCTGAACGCGCACTTGAGCGAGGAGGTCGAGCGCAAGACCTCCGCGCTGGAAACGCTGCTGAACGAGCGGCGAGAGCTCCTTGCCGCCCTCGTCCACGATCTGAAGAACCCCCTCTCGGCGCTCCGCAGCTACGCCGACCTCGTGCGCAGCAGCGGTGTGGCGCTCGACGATGAGACCGCCGCCTGCCTCGACGCTCTCTCCGAGCGTGTGGATGCTGTGGAGGACAGGTTTGGACTGCTGCAGGACTTCTCCCGCTCGGAGCGTGCGGCTGCAAGCGCAGACCGGCTTGAGCTCGCCGCTTTTCTGCGCGGCTTTTACGAGAGCAATCGCCCGGACATCGAGCTTGCGGGCCAGCGCTTCTGCCTTGACCTCTCAAAAGAGGAGCTTTACGTCTCCGCCGCTGAGCTCCAGCTGCGTGCCGCGCTGGAAAACCTCTGCTACAACGCCCTTTCCTTTACGCCGCCCGGGGGCCGCATAACGCTCTCGCTGCGGCGCGAAGGCGGATACGCGGTCATCCGTGTGAGCGATACGGGCTGCGGCATAGCGCCCGAGGACCTGCCCCACGTATTCGAGCGCGGCTTCACCCGCCGCCCCGACAACAGCGGCGAGGGCCTGGGCCTCTACATCGTGCGCACCTTCGCTCTGGAGCACGGCGGCAGCGCCGAGGCCGAGTCCAAGCCCGGTTCGGGCAGCACCTTCACGCTGCGCCTGCCTCTGGATACGGGCCGTGCCTCCTGAACGAAGCCAAATCGTCCCGGGTTATTCAAGACCATATCAAAAGGACCCATTGTGGAAAATAATTCCGCAATGGGTCCTTATACTGTGCGGCGGCCGTAAAAAAGCAAACGTGCGCCTTGACAAGTATTATGGAATCAGGTCAGCCCCGGGAAGAGGGCGCAGGTTATGATGACGGCGGCGGTGCCGCAGGTCGTGGCCACAACCGTAGTTATGAACAGCGGCGGGTAGACCTCTCTGAGCTTCATGCGGCAAAGCGGGAGCAGCATGAGTATGGCGCCGGAGTACGGCAGCGAATCCAGCGTGGTAGCCGCGAAGCAGCCAATGCGGTGGATGGCGCCCGCGCTCAGGCCCAGCTCCATCAGCTTCGGCGCTATGAGCGGCAGAGAGATGAGCTGGCCGGTGGACGAGCCGCCGGTGAGCATGCACATGACCGCCACGACGATCGCGCATATCAGCATGGGCGACATATCTATGCTGACGATCGCGTTGAGCATGGAGGTGAAGGCCTCGGTGTTGGTCACGACGCCGGCGAAGCCGCATATCGCGGCCACGGTCATCGACATGTGTATCGATTCCGCCGCGCCGGTGCTGAGCAGCTCACGGATGCTGGAATCTTTGAGCTGATTCCAGAAAAGCGCGATGGATACAACAACGCTGATTATTATACAGATGTTGATATCAACGCCTACAACATTGAAAAGAATGAACAGAATGATGAGCGGCAAAATGGCAACTATGAACTTGGGTCTCGGTGAATTCTCGTCATAGTGCGGGTCAAGGGGATGCAGTTCGAAATGCTCTCCGCGAGCACGCGCCTTGTTGATGAAAATGTTCAGCAGGACGATGATGACAACGATCTCTACGGCCGCGCCCACGAGGCCGGGAACTGCCGCGACGCCGGCGCTCGTGCCGAGCGCGCTCATAGCGGCCACGTTGGTTACCTGCAGGCTGCCGGGCATGGTGAGAGTGAACGTATATGAACAGGCGCCGAGGACGCCCAGAATGAACCGCTTGGGAATGTCGCAGTGCTCGAATATGGTCAGCGCGATGGGGTACATGAGCACTATGAACACGCTGGCGTTTATACCACCCATGCACAGTACTATGCCGATCACCAGCAGCACAGAAATGGCTATGACGTTCTTCCGTGTGTTGCTGGCCCCGGGCTTGAGCAGGGACGACATGATCGTGTCGGCGATGGCGTAGGCCGCTCCGCTGACGGAGTATATCTTCGCCTGTATATTGCCGAACAGCAGTATGAAGAAAAAGCTCTTGATGGGGACGAACATGCCGTCTATGAACGCGCCGGTCAGGGTGTCTATAAACGGCAGCCAGTTGAAAAGCATTACCACGGCCGCGCCTACTATGGTCGCTATGTAGACGGACCAGTCCTTATAGCAGAAAATGATGACTATCAGAAATCCGAGCAGACAGCCTATAATACCCACAAACAACGCTCCTTATCTTTTCCGCAAAATTAGTGGGAACAATCGCGCAGAGCGCGACTGTTCCCACGAGCTGAGCTGAAGCTGAAATGCTCAGGCCTTCTCCGACTTGGCGCCTTCCTCGGCCTCGACTTCGGCGAGGGTGCGCCTCTTGGGCATGGGAATGGTGGTGTAAACGGCGACGGCCGCCACGCAGGCAACTATGGCGAATATCATGGAGGCGGTGTAGCTGCCGGTGGAGGAAACGAGGGCGGAGCTGATGCGGGGGGAGATGATGGTGCAGATCAGCATGTAGCCCAGCATGCAGACGCCGAAGATGCCGCCGGCGTACTTGGAGCCGAAGGTCTCCTGTACGGCCACGGGGTGGCAGCTGTTGGTCGGGCCGAAGCCGAAGGCCAGCAGGACGTAGGCTGCGTAGAACATGAAGAGGCTGTTTGCAAACATAAGGCACACAGCGGAGGCCACGCAGCACACGCCGCAGAGGGTGTACACCTTGCGGTAGCCAATCTTGTCAATCAGCGCGCCGAAGAGGAAGCGGCTCAGGACGTTGGAGATGCTGTAAATCGAGACGCCGAGGGTGGCAGCGGCCACGGAGTAGCCGGCGTCGGAGATGAGTACGGAGAAGCGGGGATAGCAGATGATGTAGAGGGTCGGGAAGAGGCCGTAGCCCAGGAACAGGTGCCAGTAGGCGCGGGTCTTTATGACCTGTGCAGGGGTAAGGCTCTCGAGCTGGGTGGCCTTTATTTTGCTGTCATCTGCGCTGGCCTTCTGCTGCCAGCCCTCGGGGATGTAGCCGCTGGGGGCGGTGCGCAGGCCGATGGAGGAGACTATGCCAATGATGATGACGCCAGCGCCGATTATGTAGAGGGCGGCGGTGATGCCGGCGACGTCGATGAGCTTCACGACCAGCGGGGCCAGGAAGGTGGCGGAGCCGCCGTTGAGGGCCATGCAGAGGCCGGAGGCGAGACCGCGCTTGTCGGGATACCAGCCGGTGGCGCAGTAGGTCGCGCCGGTGTAGGTGAAGCCGACGCCCAGGCCCTGGAACACGCTGAAGGTGACGTACAGCAGCCAGGGAGCGCCCGCGGGCACCAGACCGGAGAGCACGAAGGCCAGGCCCAGAAGGACGCAGCCGATGATGAGGGTCTTCTTCGCGCCCACCTTGCCGAGCATCCATCCGCTGAGGATGTGGCCCGGGGTTTGCATGGTGGCCATGAAGGTTATGACGCCGGCGACAGATTCGGTCGACCAGGCGAATTGCTCGGCGAGCGGGTTAACGAACACCGCGGCGGAGTTGACCATGCCGCCAACGAAAAGGATTATGAGAGCGCGGATCAGTATGCCGGTCCGGTTCGGTGTCTTTTGAGTGGTAGCCATATTTTCTCCTTTCTTTTTGCGCAGGCAGTTCAGTTGCAGGTCCAGCCGCCGTCAACGGCGACCGTCTGACCGGTGGTATAGGAGCAGCAGGGAGAGGCGAAATACACGCACAGGCCGTCCATCTCGCCGGTGTTGCCGTGGCGTCCCTTGGGGCAGCGGTCCTTGTGGAGCTGGGTGAAGGACTCGGAGTCGATGTAGGCCGCGGTGAGCTCGGAGGGGAAGTAACCCGGGGCGATGCAGTTGACGGTGATGTCGTATTTGCCCCAGTCGTTGGCGAGCGCCTTGGTCATCATGTGTACGCCGCCCTTGGCCGCGCAGTAGGGCGCGGTCCACACATTCTTACGGGAGACGAAACCGTGTATGGAGGAGACGTTGACTATCCTGCCGTAGTTGTTGGGGATCATCGAGAGCCTGGCAACATCGCGGCAAAGGCGGAAGAGGCCAGTGAGATCGGTGTCCACAACGTGGTACCACTGCTCGTCGGTCATGGTCGAGGGGTCGCCGGAGCCGCCGACGCCGCCGGCGTTGACCAGGATGTCTATCTTTCCGAAGTGGGCAATGACGTCCTCAACGCAGGCCGTGACGGAGGATGCGTCGCACAGGTCTATGTAATGCGGATACACCTCTACGCCATATTCTGCGGCGATCTGCTTGGCGTTATCTTCAAGCTTATCGGTCCTGCGCGCAACGAGAGCCACGTTGGCGCCCGCATTGGCCATGGCCTTTGCAAACTGCAGGCCCAGCCCGGAAGAGCCGCCGGCGACAAGGGCCACCTGACCGGAAAGGTCAAAAATATTGTTTTTCATACATGTTCACTCCTCTTTTTCGCGTTGAAGCCGAAACCTCAGGCGGAACATATTCCTCACTACATGCAAAATTATAAAAGACTGTGAAATTCTCGGCAATGTCACGAATGCAAAAAGAGGCGCTCATTTAGTGCGCGAAATACAAAGAGAGCGGGAGGACTGCCGTCCTCCCGCTCCCGGGTCAATAGCTTATTTGTCAGCTCAGATGTAGAAGCACTTCTCGTAGGCGGCCCTGGTGGCGTCGGCCATGGTGCCGGCACTGGTGGCGTCGCCGATGACGACGGTCTTCTCAAACGCAGAGGCTATGGAGTCGATATACGCCGTGTCGGGACGATTGCCGAGGGCCATGATCACCACGTCGGCAGGGATCTCGACGTTCTCGCCGCTGTCCATCTTGCGCAGGACAGCGGAGCTGTCGGTCACGCCTGCAATGGCGTGCTCGGTGAGGATCTCGACACCGGCCTCCTCGAGCAGGGAGAGCAGCTTGTACTTCGCGGTGCGGTAGATGGAGGTGCCGACCTCCTTCTGCATCTCGACGACGGTGACCTTGTTGTCGGCGCACAGGAAATGCGCTACCTCAAGGCCGACGTGGCCGCCGCCGACGACGGCGATGCGCTTGCCCTCGAAGTGAACATGGCCGAGCAGCACGTCCTCTATGTAATAGACGTTCTTGTTGTCAACGCCGGGGATGCGCGGTACAATCTGATTGCCTCCGCAGGCGACGATGACGCAGTAGGGGTCGAGCGCGCGGATGCGGCTCACCGTGGCGGGCGTATTCAGGTGCACCTCGATGCCGTACTCCTTCATCTCGGCGGCCTGGGTGTTCACGAACTCCTGAGCCATGTGCTTGCTGGGGGCCTTGGACGCCAGAATGGCGCTGCCGCCGAGCGTCTCGCTCTTCTCAAAGAGCACGGGGGCGAAGCCGCGCTTTTTCATCAGCAGGGCCGCCTGCATACCGGCCGGACCGCCGCCGATGACGGCCACGGGACGGCCGTTGCCGTTCTTGATGAGCTTGTCGTCGCCGAAGTGGGTCTCGCGGCCGGCGACAGGGTTGATGGCGCAGTGCAGGTTGCGTCCGGCAACGACGGACTTGTTGCAGTTCATGCACTTGAGACACTTGCGGATGAGGTCCTCGCGCCCGGCCTTGGCCTTCTCGACCAGGTACGGGTCGGCGATGTGCATACGGCTCATGCCGACAAAGTCGCACACGCCCTCCTCGAGCAGCTTCTCCGCCGTCTCGGTATATCGCAGGGCGTTGACGGCGATGATGGGCACGTTCACGGCGTGCTTGATGGCCTCAACGAAGGGGCGGCGCCAGGCCTCGTCGTAGTAGCAGGGCTCGATCATCGTGGCCGCGCTGGCGTAGACGCCGCAGCTGACGTTGAAGTAATCGACGTAGGGCTCCAGATACTTGGCTATCTCGACGCAGGCGTCCTGGTCGTTGCCGCCCTCGACGAAGTCGTTGCCGTTTATGCGGGCGCCGACGACGAAGTTGGGGCTCACAGCCTCGCGGATGCCCTTGAGTATGCGCACCATGAAGCGGCAGCGGTTCTCCATGCTTCCGCCGTATTCGTCGGTGCGCTTGTTGGTGTAGGGGCTCATGAACTGCTGCAGCAGGTAGCCGTGCGCACCGTGTATCTCAACGCCGTCCGCTCCCGCGGCCTCGGCATTGACGGCGGCCTGGATGAAGAGGCCGACAAGACGGTCGATGTCCTCAATGGTCATCTCGCGCGGCATGATGGTGTCGCGTCCGACGACGCTGTTGAGCTCCACGCTGGGGGCCATGGCCTGCCTGCCGCCGTTGATGGCCGGGGGCGCCTCGCGGCCGCCGTGGTGAAGCTGGACAAAAATTTTTGAGCCGTGGCGGTGGACCGCGTCGCAGATATCCTCTATGCTCCTTATCTGTCTCGCGTCATAAATGCCGAGCTGGATGCGGTTGCAGTGGCCGCTGTCGGGATCGACGGAGGTGAACTCGGGAATGATGAGTCCGCAGCCGCCCTTGGCCCTCTCCTCATAAAAGCGCACCTGTTCGGGGGTGCTGCAGCCGTTCCAGTCGCCCAGCATGGTTCCCATGGCGGTCATAACGACTCGGTTCGGCAGCTCGAGCTTGCCTATCTTTCCTTTTTGAAACAGCTTTTCGTATTTCATTGCATTACCTCATGTCTTTGCGTATTATAGGTCTTTGCTCCGCAGTCGGGGCATCGGTGTAGTGAGGAGGGCCGTCCGCGCCTGCTTTGCTTGCTACATCATATATAAGAAATTGGGATTCGTATATGTCACAAATGGAAAAATGTGCAATGCAAACAATGCGTTCTGCACAATTTCCATCCTCCGGCGCCTCAAAAGGCGCTCTTTGGTCCTCAGCCCCGCGTTTCATTGTCACGAATGACAGAATGCAGGTATGATTTTGTGCATCATGCAGTTGTGAAAAAATGCACAAATAGTTTATACTTTATAATCAACGCCACCTCACACCGTTTTTTTCGAAAGGGGAGCCTATTAGTCGACATGTTATTTTCTACTTTGGCAAAAATGCTGACCGAAAAATTTCCCGGAAGCTCTTGTGAAGTGCGGCTTGACTGTGAAGTTGCCGATGTAACTCTTTATGACCCCGCGAAGCCGACGCCCTCCGTGGACTGTCTGTGTGTGTTCACCTGCAGGCAGATCGCGGACGCCTCCGGACTGCCGCTGAACGTCGTTTGCGTAGGGGACATTGACGAGGCGTCGGACAGCAGGGTCAAGGCCAACAACAGCAACCTAGCCCTGATTCCGGATGCCTCTTCCGCCGACGCGGTATGCTACATCCTCTCGCTGTTCGGAAACACGCTCAAACAGCAGAAGCTGTATTCAGACCTCATATATATGCTGCTCTCCGACGAGGACCTGTCGTCAATATTCTGCACCTTTGCAAAGGAGACGGACTGTCAGATGCTCGCGATCGACATCTCCGGCAAGGTCCTCGCGTACTCCAAGCCCTTCCGGGTCAATCATCCGCACTGGCTGCACAGCGTTGAGGTCGGGTATCTCGACAAGTACCTCATCGAGTACATCCTCTCCTACCGTGTGAAGCACAACATGAGCATCTCGCCGCAGCCCTTCGTCCTTTTCTGCGATAGGCTGCAGCTTTTCATCAAGACCATCCGGGTTATCTCCAACGGTGAGATAATAGCCTACGCCTTCATGGGCAACTATACCGGCGACTTCCCCGAATTCAGCGACAGGTTCATGTCGCTCATAGCCAAGCGGATGCTCAACACCCTGCTCGGCTCCAGGAGTTACAGCACCTATCGTTTCAATATGCACCAGAACATATTGTCCGATATAATCAAGGGCGCCAGCGAGGAGGAGGCGATCCAGCGCATAAGCGTCGCCAACCTGAGCTTCCCGCCCCATATGCTGGCCGCCGTGTTCAAGCCGAGCTACTTCCGCGAGAACGATTTTCTGCACGACGTACTGATGCCCGGCATTTCCGCTATCCTGCCGGACTCGCCAAAGCTCTATCAGAAGGGAACCATCGTCGTCCTTCTTGAGTCCAACCGGCTCGGCGACGTCCCGGAAGATCTGCTCTCACAGCTGAAGAAGCTGGCCGCAGAAAACAGCGTCCTGATAGGCATAAGCAACATGTTCAGCCGCCCGGAGCGCTTCGGCATATACTACCGGCAGGCCGCGCAGACCACGTCCTTCGCAAAGCGGCAGAACAACGTAAGCGGCGTCTTTCTCTATTCGGACTACGCCTTCTACATCATGCTTGACGGCGTTGAGGACAAGACCATGCTCGAGTACGCAAAGTACCCCCTGCTCACTGAGCTGGAGAAATACGACGCGGAAAAGAACACCCAGCTCTACGAGACCCTCATGACCTATACGCTCACGGGCTTCAGCAAGAACAAGACGGCGGAGCTCATGTTCCTGCACAGGAACACCGTCAACTACCGGATACAGCAGATAGCCGAGCTCTACGGTCTGGACTTCACCGACAGCGCGCTGCTCTTCAAGCTGCAATATTCCTTTTACATCGACTCATATCTCAAGCACAGCTATTTCTCGCCGCAGGCGCTGCCCCCGGAACAAAGTCAGACTTGAGATCAGCCCCCGCCCCTTGTCAGGGCGGGGGCTGGTTGCATGTTTTGGGACTTGCTCAGTCGTCGTAGCCCTCGAGGGCACGGAACTCGGCGTCGAGCTCCTCGTCCTTGCGGAGGTCGGCCTCGATGCGGGCGAAGCGGTCGCGGATGATCTGATGGGTGTGCAGATGCGGGTGCACATAGAGCTGGTTGTCCTCCATCGCGCGGAAGAGACGCGGACCGACGAAGCGGGGGTTGAAGCCGGTGGTCTTGATGCGCTCCTCAAAGTTGGCCTTGTAGTCGTTGTAGTCGGCAGTGGCGTAGAAGGGGTCGTAGGGCTTCTTGAAGCGCTCGGGACGGCAGCGCTCGCTGTCGTAGATCTCGGTGTTGACGTACATGGGGCAGAA
>OLXX01000402.1_pt1 | contig 19692 bp, 12 predicted proteins | sample 1644211 | NCBI WGS metagenome assembly OLXX01 (sample SAMEA103958145, study PRJEB25191) | human gut metagenome | biome: human-associated habitat [ENVO:00009003]; feature: intestine environment [ENVO:2100002]; material: feces | place: Germany | collected 2013/2015 | reverse complement strand
AAGAAATACCACAATAGTCGTCAAAGTAGAAGCAATAACCGCATTTGCCACCTCCGCAGTTCCGGTGACCACTGCCTCCTTAACACTCACTCCTTTTTCCTGATTCCGGAAAATACTTTCTATAACTACAATGGCATTATCTACCAGCATACCCGCTCCGAGAGCCAACCCTCCCAAAGTCATAATATTCAGCGTAAGCCCATTGAAAAACATCAAATTGAAAGTTGCTACAATAGAGATTGGAATAGAAAGACTGACAATCAACGTTGTTCCCATTCGACGAAGGAATACAAACAATACAATGACAGCAAGGACAATACCCAATATAGCACTGCTTTTCACTTCACCGATAGCACTTTTTATAAAAGTCCCCTGATTGGAGATTACCTGAAAATGATAGCCGGGCAAAGCATCTTCTATCACTGCCAACCGACTAGTTACTTCGTCTACCACCTTCACCGTATTGAAACGCATTTCCTTATAAATAGACAAACCGATACTACGTTTTCCATTAATACGTACAATGTTTTCGGGACGTGCATTCACAAACTGCACAGTAGCTACTTCTTTCAAAAAGACGGGAGCCTTGTTGAGATCTGTCACAGTTTCAGAAGAACTATTCCCTGAAGTCTCCTGCTGTACCGGTTTATATCCGACGATCAAATTTTCAAAATCGGCTTCTGTGGAAAACAGACTCGAACTTTTCACTAAATACTGCAATCCCAATTCACTTACCCGTCCTCCGGATATGCTCTGATTATTAGACTCAATACGCGAAGCGATATCCTCTATCTTTAATTGGAAAGCATTTAATTTATAAGGATCAGTCTGAACGGTAAGGGTAGTCACTTCCTCTCCCGAAAGAGTCACTTCGGCAACACCTTCCAAGCGAATCAGCTCGTTACGGATATAACTTTCCGCAATCCTTCGCAATTCCGCCATATCCGTAATATTCTGATGAGACATCCCCACCAGGACAACTGGCGACAGATTCGCGTCGTGTTGCGTTATTTTTAGTTCCGTAATCTCCTTATTCTGGGCAAACGGATTCATAGCTTTCTGCAAATCGAGAAAAGCTTCATCCATATCCTTTGTCCAAGTATATTCTACGGTAATCCGTGCCGTTCCCGCTTTAATCACCGAAGACACCTGTGTAACGTCACTCTGCCGAATAGCCATGGATTCCATGTTTTTCACAAATTGTTTTTCGATCTCTTCAGGAGGACGTTCTCCTACCTTTAGTTCGATAAACAAGCGGGGATTATTCAGATCAGGCAATAAGTCGACACTCAACTGATCGTATGACACCTTTCCCAACAATAAGAGGGCAAATACAATCATACAAATTGTAACCGGATTGCCTACTGCAAATTTGACTATATTCTTCATAAGTATTTCCTATTTTCAAAAGATGCGTTCATATATCGCATCCATGATTTACTTTTGGATTTTGACTTTGGCGTCTTCTTTCAGTGTTTCAAAACCCTTCACTACCAAATTGTCATTTACATTAAGTCCGGATAGAATTTCGATATTATATTCATCCTCCAGACCTGTTTGCAGATTGCGTATCTTTGCCGTATTCTTTTCGACGATATATACGTATTTCCGGCGACGATTGGACAAGATTACGTCTTTAGGTATAATGATAGAACTATCAGCTCTGTCAACGATAATATCTGCTTTGGCGAACATACCCGGACGCAACTTCAACTGGTCATTATCAATCAGAATCTTTCCTTTAAAAGTACGTGTCTCCGTACTGATTGCAGGAGACAGCTCACCGACTCTCGCTTTTAAAGTATCTCCAGGGATGGTATAATGAGTAATATATACCGGTTGCGCTTCCTTGACATAACGAATGCTGCTTTCCGGCAGATTGATATCCATATACATTTTATCATAAGCCATCAGACTCACCATAGCCTTTCCCTGCTCCACTCTTGTATCGGCCGTATAGTGAGGCAAATCAACAATCACACCATCAAACGGAGCTTTCACTTTCATCTTCTCCAGATTGAGTTTTGCGTTTTCATAATCGTAACGGGCATTCGTTACTTTTACTTCCGTATTCCGCATTTCACTCATCGTCACCCCTCCTTTTTCATAGAGAGCTTTCTGCTTTGACTGTTCCTGTTCAGCAATTTCAAGACTTAGTTTTTTAGCGTCAATAGCGATTCCGTTTTCATACTCCTTGTCTTCCAGACGGATTATCAGTTCCCCCTTACTTACCCTGTCTCCCATTTTGAAAGGTTTTCCGGTTCTCGGATTAGTCTGAAGTTTATAAAATCCGCTCATTTCCGCATTCTGAGATGCACCGTAAGTCGGCTGCACTGTTCCTGTTGTATTTATTAATTTACTGATAGAACCTTTCTTCAGCTCCACGACAGATACCGGAGTTGCAATATTATTGGGTGCGTTTTGTGGTTTGTTGCCACAGCCGGTTAACAATAAGGTTGTTAACAAAGAAGATGCAATAAAAATTTGATACTGTTTCATGGTCTGCTTATTTTTTATCAATAATGTCTTTCATAGGAACAAGAGGGATATTCTTGTCGAAATCATACAATGAAAGGATTTTAAGATTAAGTAATTCTATTCTGTAATTAATCAACGCCTGCGTATAAGTAATCTTCTTATTCGAAAGCTGAGTCTGGAACTGGCTCATTTCCATACCGGTTATGTCACCTTCCCGGTAACGAGTCTGATTCAGATCATAGGTCAACTGTGCATTCTGTACATTTTGCTCGGCGATCTTAATCTGAGTCCGGAGGTTTTCGAGGTTACGCCATACCTGACGAATATTCAGCTCGATATCCACTTTATCCTCTTGAAACTCGAGTTCATTAATCCGTTGAGCCATCTTTTGTGCTTTAATCCTTGCTTTCTTTTCACCCCAGTCGAAAATAGGGACAGCAAAGCTGATGGAAACCCTCGGATTCTGTGTCGGATTATTATAGACTTTATTCAGGTGGCTATTATCTCCTATCAATCCGAAAGAGATGGATACATCTCCTTTAAACTCGTTCAGCGCTTTTGTCTTAATCATATCGAACTCAAGTTCCTTGCTCTCTATTTCACGCTGACGAAGTTCCAGACGCGAACCCAATCCATGCGATATGGCCTGGTCCAGATTTACCTGAATCGGTTTAATCTCCACTTCCGCAAATACGAGAATATCTTCATCCAGCCTCATTCCGAGAGTCTGTTTGAGTTTGTCTTTCGCATTCTCCAGATTCACCTGACTTTCGTCTACAGACGAACGTGCCGTAGCCAGATTCAGTTCCGCTTGAAAGAGTTCGTCCTTCGCTGCTAAATCCGCTTCTACCTTATTCTTGATAATATCATAACTTTGCTGGGCATTAACCAGTTCTTCACGACTGATTTCCAGATTACTCTGTGCCATATAGACAGAATAGAACTGATCGGTTATACTTTTCTCCGTATTCAGTTGCTGCAAAGCATAACTGATATTGGCATTTTCATAATCATATTCTATTTGCTTCAGTTCCATTTTACGCTTGTTGTATGTAAAAATAGGCTGAGTCAATTGCAGATAGAGGTCATTGCTGAATGCCCGGTTACTAGTTTTATCGCCTTCTATAATGGAACTGTTGTCCTGCCAGCCGAAACGGTTGATTAAAGAAATAGTACCGTCTGTCCATAGAATGGGCTGATCGACCTGAAAGGTCCCGCTGGTATTGAATGTTTCATTCGTGTACCATTGTGACAGACGATTATCGAAACGCCTGTTCTTGTTATAGTCCACCGGGTTCAGATTTAATGAAAATCGAGACTTTAATGAAGCCTTCTGCGCCAGCAGATTCTGCTTATATCTCTCCAAATTCATGTAGGAACGGCGAAGAGAAGGACTGTTCTCCTGCGCAATCTCCATTGCCTTGTCAATCGTTAAAGGAATTTGTCCTTGTGATGTCAGGGCAATTCCCGTAAAAGTTACGATTGTCAGCAGCATTCTTTTTAATAGTAGTAAGTCACTTTGCATATAGTTTGCTGTTTTAATAATTATCGTTTCACTATTTTCACTGCGTCGGCTGTCACAGAGCGCAGCTTACATTCATCCGTCAGCACGACACGAACCGTATCGGCACTAAAATAGTAAGTACCGAGTTGTTCCCAACCCTCATTGGCTTTTCTCAGATTGATATAGGCATCTTCCATCTCACTGTCGTATGCCACCCTGAAATGATATTCACCCTGAAGGCGATCATTCCATCGCAGTTCATCATCCTTGAATACATGATAATAAAGCTCATATTGACCGGCTTCCGGCACAGGAATTTTCCATGTAGCCGTCTGACTGCCGTCTCCACTCTTAATCACATAGGCCGAACGGATATATTTGCCATAGTATTTAGCATTGGTGGTAGCTGTCCATTGTAAAGGCGCACGCCACCAGGATATGCCCGAATATTTAAAGGAAGTATCCTCCACTTTATCCAGCCATTTAGGCAGAAGTCCTACGACAGCAGGGGTAGAAAGTACAAAGAGAGTGGAATCTTCATTATCCACAATAACCTCTCCCGGCATTTCTAAGGATGATTCCGGCAAGGTATAGATAGTGTCCTTGACTATTTTATTCCGTTCTTGTTTTACATTACCAATGGATTGCCGTATCATATAAGGAAGATTGCCGGAAACCATCGTATTGATTTCCACATCACGTATCTGTTCTTCCCAGACAGAAACAAATTCTTTGCTTGTATGGGCAGCTATCTCTACCTTTTTTCTGGCTCTAGGATCTTCCATCGGTTGATACCACCAGCCATTTTGAAGAACGTTCATCTGAATGATTCCGTCATAATCCGAGTTATTGCTCACCAGTACTTTCAAGACAAAGAATTCTTCTCCTCCTTTATTGACAACTTTGGTCAGTTCGGGCTCTCCGATCGAATAAAAAGGAAGAGGCGTCAACTGTTCCCATTCTTTCAAATATGAATAAAGATCCGTCCGGCTCATTTCTCCCAGAGTATCCAGCATATTTTCGAACTTTATGTTCAGAAATGTATTACGCTTCAACATCGCATATAGTGAATCCCGGAAAGCATCTACGCCCATGTTTATTTCTGACCGGGCAAAAAGACGGCTTGCCTCCAGTCCTACGATATTATTTTGCAGATTACGCTGTTCCACATCAGCCAGCAACTCCTTGAACGTATGCTTTTCCAGCAGCAGGTTGGCCTTTTCATTGTTACTAAGCCCATTTATCTGACGTTCCCACCCTTCATTTTCCGACTTCTTTTGCAGATATAGCTCAATAGCACGATTGGCAACAGGCCATTCCGAAGAGTAAATATTGTACCGGAAATTATAAATCTGCGGGAAAAGGAAATAAGGATTTGCCGTAGACGAAAGATTTCCCCGTCCTCTACTACCCGACGAAAAGTTATAATCGCCTTCTGTCTGCAAAAACATCCAGGCAAAGTTACTAAAAGTCCGCATCTGGGCTTCCTGCAGACTGATTTCATTATTTCCCGACCACCGGATATGATTCTTCACCTGCCTCTTCACATCCAGTTCCCAGAATATAGCTCCTTTTTCGGGGAACAATACCATTTCAGGTTGTACTGTCTCCTGCGCTTGCGACCAGGCACGTTCATAGCTGGCAAATTGCACAGGAACTTCTACAATAGAAAATCGCTTAAAAGGATAATCCAGTTTATATTGCCGTGCCAGTTGCTCTTTCACATTACGTATCAGCCAGGGAATGGTATCGTGAATAGAATCAAACGAAGCAGTAAAATAGTCATGGTCCCTTAAATGCCAAACGCTATAAAGAATGCTGTCCGCATAAGCACTTTTTTGCTGATAGTCACCTATGACCAACGATAGTGTCTGAGACGGATAATCTCCTTTAAACGAATACACTCCTTCTTCATCACACTTTCCTTCCCCTTGAGAAAGAGGAACTAACCCCGGTAGAGGCTTGACCTTCAAGCGATAATTACTGAAATAAGTTTGCTGCCAGTCAGGATTTTTATCACTATAGCTTGTTCCTGCACGGGGATACCAATAAGTTTCAGGGGTAAGCATCAGATAATTTTTCGTCTGAAAACTATACTGCTTGTCTATGTTGAACAGAAACTTTTTATTGGAAGCTTGCAGCACTTCGGGAGGAATATCCAAATAACAAAATGAGTTATCTATCTGTCCGTCATACCTGAATGTTGCAGAGATTGTATCGCCTTTGGCATGCTTCGTGCCGAAATCCACCAATACTATTTGCTTGTCACGTTTAAACTTGAGTTGCTGTCCGGCCGAATGAACGGAATGAATGGTTAATCCCGGATTCAAACAGAAGGTGAATACGGCAGATGAGTCCAATGCCACTCCTTTCACAGTTACTTCCGACAGAAAATCTTCAAGATGCTGCTCTACAGAAAGATCATATTCATGAATGAACATCTTCGGAGTAGAAACATATTGGTTGTTGATCTTCGTATAGGTAGCGCGTATATCACTTTGATATAAAATCGAATGTATATGCCAATAACCGCATACGAAAGCTAACATGAGAGTACAAAAAGAAATAACCAGCCACGGATAATTACTGTGCGATGAATTCGGCAGACGCCTGAACAGGGAAATCGATGATTTAAAATCACCTCCCAGTTGGAAAAACCGACAATGCTGGACTTCACCAAAGGAAGACTATAAGCCATATAATCGAAAAGATAATAAAACTTATCTTCAATATAGAAAACGGTAAGTCCGATATATCCTAACAATAAAACGAATGTCAGTGCCTGATTTTTCAATACCAGCATCAGAAAGATAGCCAGGCCAATAATGAAAATCAGCGTAGGGACACTGATCAACAGAAAATAAAGCAAGTAAGCCATCCAGTCCACTTCTCCCAATGTCAGGTTGAATGCAGCCGTAATAGCCATAATAATGAGATTCAGCAACAAAAAGACGCGCAGATTTCCCCAAATCTTACCGATGACGTATTCAGCATTACTTAATGGACGGACATAAAAGACTTCTGATGTATCCAGCTTTTTATCTCTTTTCAGGAAGTCGGATGCCAGAAAGATAGCAATAACAGCCTGCCCTGTATTTAGCAACAGTAAAATTAGATAAGGAATGTTCGATGGAATGGCTGTAGCAATCCAGAAGCCTCCGCTATCTTCCGATACGAACAACTGGAAATTGAAAAAAGTAATGATAGTTACAGCGAGTACCGTGAATACTCTGAAGAACCAGCTTCTGATTAATAATTTACTTTCATATTTTGCTACCGATTGTATATTAGATATAAAGGTCATATCAGCATATCGTGTTTAGTCGTTTGTCCAAAGGTTTAATTGATTCTCCATATAATATACATAGGCGTGTTCCAGATTAGGGGGAAATGGTTCCGCTTCGTATCCTTCTACTTCATCGGCAACCACCTGTACTTCCCAGATTGTCCCCGATGGAATCGTGGAGATTACCGGATATTTTTTATCGATCTCATGCAACTGATCTCCCGCAGCCCTAATTCTCCACACTTTGCCCTCGGCTAATTTCAGCATATCTTGCGGAGAACCGTTGAAGGAAACTTGTCCCCGGTTCATTAACGCCATATTATTACAAGTACTGGAAATATCACCGACAATGTGAGTAGACAAAATAATAGTCACATCATTCTCGCTGACCTCTGAAAGAAGGTTACGGAAACGGATACGTTCTTCCGGGTCAAGTCCGGTAGTAGGTTCATCAACAATGATTACCTTAGGATGATGTATCAGCGCTTGTGCAATTCCTAACCGCCGCTTCATACCTCCCGATAATTTATTGGCATATCGTTCGCGAACATCGAACAACCCAACGTTTTCGAGCATTTCATCCACAGCCTGTTTTCTCTGCCTGCTATGGGTCATACCGGACAAACGCGCCGCGTAATCAAGAAACTCATACGTTTTGTATTTGGCAAAAAAACGAAAGTCCTGAGGAAGATACCCCAGAATACCGCGTATTTCTTTCCGCTGTTTCATCAAATCATAACCGCAAATTTCTACTTGCCCGGAAGTTGGTTCCATAAGGGCTACAAGAATACGCATTAAAGTAGATTTGCCGGCGCCATTGGGTCCTAATAAGCCAAACATCCCTGCAGGTATTTCCAGATTGACATCTTTCAAGGCATGATTTCCGTTTGGATAGATCTTATTAAGGTTCTTAATAATTATGCTCATGACATTTTATTTGTCCTATGTTGTATTGGGTGATAAAGATAGGCTTTATTTACAGGATACAAATCATAATTATAAACATTAACTTATATTAGTAGAATTCTGTCTAAAATGAACATTCAACAAACATCCATATATCTCATAAACGAAAAGGAAGAAACCACTTCACAGTGACCTCTTCCTCCTCATATCCCATATGATTATTGCCCAACAGGGTTTATAAAAAAGGGGTTTATTAAAAAAGGGTTATTTTTATGATCTTAATTATTTATTAGTTACTTCCACCCTTACCACCACTATGAGTAGGATTAGTAGTCACTGTCTTATACTGATGGTCAGTTCCGGTATAGCGTGTTGCAGTTACTGAAATCTTCACATCCTTATTATTATACTTCACTGTGGTCGACAATGTAGTAGTACGAGTCTTGGCATAGCAAGTATAAGTCATTGTTGTATAACCGTTCACATTTACAGTATTATAGGTACGAGTTGTTTCTGTAATACCTGATGCCGATCCCATCAATGAGTATAAACGAGTTTTGAAGAAAGCTACCATAGCATTAACTGTTTCTGGTTTTGCACCTGACAAAGCTTTTTCTACAGCCGCTTTAATATCCGCATCTTTACATTCCCAACCCGACTTTTCTTTATAAGTCAATGCAATTCCTGTTACAGCTTTAGGATTTTCACTGTTATCACAACTTGCCTGTCCTAAAATCTCACTCTTCACTACATTTTCAGTACTAACTTTACTAGTGACTTTATTTTCCATAGCATAGGAAGAGAAATGCTTAACTTTAGTTGTGTAGCTACCTGATTTCTCATCATAAACAACTTTATTAATGTCCTCTGTTTGTGGAACCCACTTTCCATTCTCCAAATAAGTAAGTACCATATCATCAGCGAAAGTCAAGCCAGGAATAGGATTAGGAATTGAAATAGTTGGATAGTGGTCTTTTGCAAATGTCAAACCACTAGGTTCAAAGTGTGCTGCCGCCAAAGGTATGGTCTTTTCTACTTCTTTATTCTCTTCTTCTTTCTTCACTTCTGTAGTCACAGTTTCTGGGGCTGGTACATACGTAGTTACACTGACTTCAGCATTACCACCTTCCAGAACGTCTTCATTACCTTCTGTCTGAATTGCCCCAGCTGGGATTTCTAATTCAGGAGTTACAAGAGGAAGATCTTCTTTCACATCCTCCGGTTCAACAGTACCCGGTTCTTTAACTTCCTCATTCGAAGCACTCTTATCTTCTACCTTAACCTCTTCTGTATTACCAGTCTCTCCAACTTCTACAGTCGTAGGTTCACTTTGCTTAGTCAAAGCCACAGCAACAGTCACCACACTACGATTTTCCGCATTAGCAGCAATTTCTACAGAAGTACTTTGAGCAAGATAACCTTTAGGAGCAACTTCTACAGAATACTTACCTACATTCTTCTCTGTTACAGAGAACTTACCATCTTTGTCAGTCTTAATTGTCTCAGTACCAATTTTTACATCAACACCAGACACACCTTTCCCGGCATCCGTCACAGTACCCATAATATAATACTCAACAACCGGAGCGGGAGTTTCAATCACTTCACCTGGTTCTTGCTTTGGTTCATCGTCATCATCATGACAGGAAACTGTTACAAAAGACAACACACCGAAGGCTATCGCCAAAGAGCATGCATACAACCATTTTAAATTTCTCATAATTGTTCAATTTTTGTTTAAATTACTAATATCAACTCTTATTTAAGTTTTGTCTTTTCATTGGTACGAATCAAACAATAACGGATATAATCCGGCTGCCAGAAACGGCTGTTTTCAGCAGATTTCGGTTCGGTTCTATAGCTTACCCCCAAAGCACGGCGAGCAAATTCATTCCCACTACGCATGTCATATTGAAAAGCGAAATAATCCGGAAGCATCACACGTACCGCGTGACGACTACGCTTCTTACCCGGCAATGGAATCGAAAAATGAAATCCGGCATTTGTTTCTCCATCTGTATACATGCCATAAAGTCCCACGACATATTCACCGAAGTAACGTGAAAGAATTCCGCATACCCCATAATCTCCATATATAAAACGTCCACCGCTAACTTTCAATTGAGTATTCACTTGTGGAATGAAATAACCTACGCTGAGCTGCCCATTCACTCTTTTCCATTTACTCATTCCCCAGTCGTTGCCATATAAATGAGACGAACCGGTTATACCACCTTCTCCTTCTACTGTCCAACGGCCGTCAGAAGAAAAATAACCAATACCGGCTGCGAGTCCCTGACGATCATCCGAGAAATTTCCACCAGTCAGGTATCCCTTCCAATGATTATCCAGACGAAATTCCTGACGCAATGTCAAATACCCCAGTCGGATACAATCCCATTTGCCCGGCTCATTATTGACGATAGGTAAGCAAACCTGCAGCCTCAATGAAGCACCTTTCCAAAGTTGCATTTCTACAGCCGGTTGCAATTCAAAAGCTGCTTTATATAATTTGTAAGTAACATTATTAACTAACATTACCCCCGGATAAACCACTACGTCCACTTTCCCAAAAGTAGTAGACTCTCGTTTGGTTCCTTTTAAGGCCTCCATTGCAGTTTTGGTGGAAGTAGTCATCTGCATACTACAGTAAACTCCATCCAAATCACATTTTCCCGATTGATAATCCTCAATCAGCTTCGCAGGCAAAGTGATACAAAGTTGCGGCAAAGCATTATCCAATATGACCAACTGCAATGTAGAGACTTCCGGAAGAGTGATCAGGCGACGTATTGCAATGCCTATACCATTATAAGATCCCCTATATACGGAAGTCTCAAATGCTGCCGTAATCGTATCCTGCTTCTGTGCCACAGATATATTTTCCATTTGCAATTCTTTCAGGACTTCAGATATCCCAGCAGATTGCGCGTCCACACTTTCCAAAGTGCAGCAACATATTATATATAGTATACTAAATACTCTTTTCATCTTCTTAATGTATTAATGTACATTCATAACGCAAACCGGCAGAAACACAGGTAAATTCGCGCGTAAACACATGGACGGACAAACGTTTCCAAAAACGTATTGCTCCACCCAAATTCCATCCATTGGTATCATACTCTGCCATCAGCTTTAACTCACGGCAAAAAGCGGGAGTATAACGAATACCACCAAAAGGGCCTTTCTTGAAAGCCGGTTGATTGCCCTGATGAAAATACCAGCCTGCTGTAACAGCCAACTGATGCCCCTTGCAGAAACCAAACGTCTTAGTTAAGACACCATAATAATCTCCCCAATACTGAGTAGCCTTTTCTGTAAAAAGATCATCAGCACCAATTACCACAGCAGGGAAATAACGGCTTTCTTTCAATGGACGGATACGGATAGTATTGGAACGATCTTGGTTGTGATAACCGACTCTGCCATTATACGTTCGCATTTTGAGTAACGTCATACGGTAAGTCAGTTCAACAAAAGAGAACAAAGACATATCTACCGAGTAGTTCATGGTAGGATAGTTAAACTTATTAGGCGTAACCTCTTCAGGAAGAAAGTTTGCGCTTCCCATAAAGGTTCCTGTTTCCTGCATCTCGGCTGTAGGTATCATCATCTGCCCAGTTGCCCCAAGAGCATATTGTGCATGAACCCGGCTTGTTGTCAAGATGAGAATCAGAATTAATACAACACCCTTTAATGGAATAAATCGCATATCCCCCAAAATAGCTTCAGTTTGTTTCATTTTTTATCTATGTATATTCCTAAATAGAGACCTTACCCCAATTTGATTCATAAATCCTCTATTTTTACCATTCTTTTTTCTGTTACTTCTTAGGTAACGGAAAACACAGGGGAAGGGAGAAATCTCTTAAAACACGAAAAATAGGACATACCAAGTTGCTAAAGGAGGCTCAGTCTAAGCGTAGGGTGAAATTCCTTTGATTATGGGACGTAAAAATCTTAGAATATGAAGAAAAGGGTTCTTTCATGTTCTAGGCTATTTTTATCTTATTTTTAAATCAAAAAAGAAAAAAAGGATAGTTTATTTGCTTGTTATTTATTTTTTTGTCTATCTTTGCGCCATTATTATTTCCGTTACCTAAGAAGTAACACACACATATATATACTGATTACTAATACTTTATATTATTTACACTTTTCTCCAAGCAATTCTTCACGTAAGATAAATTCATTCTATTTACTTCAGTACGTTCTTTCAAAGCAAAGCCTTTAAGATAGATTTGTGTTGTTTTGATTGATTTGTGTCCCAACGATTCGCTGATCATTTCAATAGGAACTCCGCGATATTTCGCAGTGGTAGCCCACGAATGGCGAATGGTATAAGAAGTGACAGGAGAAGTCAGATGCAAAGCCTTTGCCAGTCCTCTCAAATGGTTATTGAAATTCCGGAGGGCAGACTGGTATTCCCGATAAGCACTTTCATCTTTCCGTTTTTTATTACCATTCAGAATACTAAATAGATAATCAGGGCAATCTTGCAGAGCAGGTTTTCTGTTCTGAAGCTGATAAATCATATCCTTAGCAGTATCCAGTATTTCCACACTCATCGGAGTCTTCGTTTTAACACGATTATAATGAAGAACATTCCTGTCTAAAGACGACTTCTCCAAATGTGCCAAATCAGCGAAAGACATACCACAGAATTGAAACATCAAAGCAGCAATCGCCTGTGTACGCCGTAAAATATCCGATTTAGGATCTCCATATAAAAGCTTATGCAACTCAGTTGCCGGCAAAGCTTTCTTTTGACGGACATCCACTCCTGTATACACCCCGTGAAACAACCGGTGAACATAAGGAGCCCTCCCCGATTCTACTCCACGATTATAAATACTACGCAGCATACGCATATACGTCGAAACCGTATTAAGCTTCAAGCCACGTTCATAAAGATACTGCCCGTAACACCGTAAGTGTTCGCGGGTTACTTGTCCGAATGACACGGTAGGTGTGCCACAAAACCCTCTAAAAGAAAGAAGTGCATTTTCATACACATGCGCAGTAGAATAGCGCCCCTCTTTTCGTAAACGACCGATGTACATCTCAGCGCATCGGCTAAACCCATTTTTTTTCATCATTTATACACTAGTTAATTATATAAATCATCTCAGATGAGAGAACAAATATACTTCCTCTTAGGGTTTTAACCATCACAAGAATTATTTTATTTCGAACGAAAATCAGAAAGCGACCCTCACTCACGTGAAAGTCGCTTTCTGATTTTCATAACTTAATGAACAAACTAATAAATAATTAACCTTTTCTTAAAAATCTCAAACATTATATCTTAAACGGTTGCATCTTCAAATATACCTTATAGTCTTTAATCATCCCCGTTTTACCGGCTTCAGCCCTGGGTAGATAAGAGAATCCCGTAATAACTTTATCTTCACCAAGATCTATCACAATCTGATGAGGGAATGCAGGTTTGGAAGAGGAATAATTGGTATGCCAGAATGTTGATTCCTGCAAATCAAAAACATTTGTTGCAATATTGTTCGCGGCATCCGTTTCCTCACTATCGGCATAAATCACTTTCCAATGCTGACGGGATACCGGTTTGCCATCTTCGCCCAACAACTCCAATTCTGCAATAGCCGCGAAATCTTTCCCATCATGGGCGTTCAAAGCCTCCAGACAGAAGAAACGAGTCTCCACCTTCTTACCGAATTTCACATGTTGCCAACCATTGCCTGACTTAAATATCCCTTGATAAACAGGAGTTTCATTTGTTAAGTCCAAGTTCTCACCCATCTTACGATGAGCATAAGCTCCGTTACCACGTTGTACATCCAGAATTGGTTGACGCAGACCTTCAGTTTCAGCTTTTGAAGGACCAGCCATATCCAATATAATGATTTCATTCTCTCCTTTCTTCAACCAGCAGCCCGGTACATATAAGGTCTGTTGAGGTCCGATTTCCCAATAACGACCAATCGCATGGCCATTCACCCATACCATACCTTTACTCCAGTTCATCATATTCAAGAATGTATCCCCTAACTCATTGAGGTTAAACGTCGACCGATAATAAGCCGGTTGATTTTCAGCATTCTCCTGTTGTTTATACTGCTTATCACGGGCAAAACTATAATCTACCGGAATAGTATATACCTGCCAGTCCTTCACCAGTTCAACTCCTTTATCAGATTGCAGTTCTACTTTCTCGGTAATACCTTTCCAGTCATAAATACCTTTGCCGAAATTCATTCTTCCCATTGCTTCCACCAGGATATCCAGTCTGTCACCTTCTTTCAATGGTGGTAACTTTACTACACCTTCCCCCTTCAAACGGCTCAGAGTAGCCAGTTTCTTACCATTCAGAAAGACTTGTGCCCAGTCATGAGCTTCTGTGATCAGTAATGTCTGTTCTTTATCAGAAGCGGATAATGAAGTCCGATACAGAATACTACCCCATCCCTGATCAAAAGCTTCCATTGTCCGGATATCCTCACTCTCTTTGGGGTGAGGCAGATTATCAAATAAGACTGCCATTTCAGTCATTTTAATAGTAGGAATAGCTATAGTCGGTATCGAATCCGGAATTTCCGGCAAGGTTTCACCTTCCGGCAGGTAGTTACCAAGCAGATTCCGTACTTCCAGATATTTAGGAGTCACCTTACCGGATTCATTGATAGGAGCATCATAATCATACGATGTGCAAGTCGGTGAAAAGTTCGGGAAATTCGCGCCTCCCCAATGCCCGAAACTAGTCCCCCCGTGAGTCATATACAAGCTGAAAGAAATATTGCGGTCCAGCATTTCTTTCATACCTTTTACCAATTCTTCGGCACTTCTTGTTTCATGCTTGGCTCCCCAATGGTCAAACCATCCGGACCAAAATTCACTGCACATCAATGGAGTGTCCGGCCGTAGTTCTTTCAACCGTTTAAATTGCTCGTCGATGTTAGCACCCGTACCGAAATTAATAGTCCAGAGCAAATCATCCAGTGCATTATTCTCAAAATTCGAGTTCCAGTCACACTGGAATAAAGGAACACCTGTAAAACCGGCTTGTTTTACCATGTCACGGATTTCGGATATATACGGCTTATCGATTCCAAATGCTCCATACTCATTCTCCACCTGTACCATAATGATATTCCCTCCTTTACTAATCTGAAGATCAGCCAGCTGTTTGCCCACTTCGTTCAAAAAGAGTTTCACACGTTCCATGTAGTATGGGTCTTGCTCGCGAAGTTTGATATCCTTCTTCTTCAGCAGCCACCAAGGCAAGCCGCCCATTTCCCATTCCGCACAGACATAAGGTCCGGGACGCACTATGACATACATTCCATTCTCTTGAGCCAAACGGCAAAACGCAGCTATATCTTTCTGTCCGGCAAAATCATACCTTCCTTCTTCCGGTTCATGAAAATTCCAGAACACATACAAGCAAATCGTATTCATACCCAGTGCCTTGCACATTTTAATACGATGTTCCCAATATTCTTTCGGGATACGCGGATAATGAATCTCTGCCGCTTTTACAACAAACGGTTCTCCATTCAGCAAGAAAGTATTCTTCCCCACTTCAAATGTGCCCTCCGAAGATTGAGAGCATGAGCTGCCAAGAACAGCCACTACTAAAATAAGTAAATACAATAAAGGTTTCTTCATTTTCTATCTATTGTTTTCATGATATATCTCATACTTAATAAAGAGAATTCACTATCGGCTAATGTTTCCATTAAACCGACAGCGAATTTGAAAATAATCCAAGTGTTCCTAAAAACTAAAATAATACCTATTGAAAACTGAGTACGGTGCAAAGATGAGGTATTATGCGTAAACAAAGGTCCTCAAATAAGTCAAAAGGGTATGAATATCGTTCAAATGAACTTTATTTATCATTTTATGAACTCTTTTTACAGAAAAAATCAAGATATTTGCAAGAAATACCATAAACACTAAAACACCTCATAACGGGAGACCTTATGAATAAAACGACTTTTATACTACTAATAACATTAATTATATCATACATAAATACTGCTTATATTCAAGCACAGACTCAACGTGTCACAGTACAGGGGAGTATTCTGGAAAAAGACACACAGTTCCCTGTTGAGCAAGCTACCATACAACTGTTATCCTTGCCCGACAGTAATTATGTAAAAGGCATTTCCAGCTTGGAACAGGGAAAATTTTCACTCACAACTCTCCCGGGACGTTTTTTGCTAAAAATTTCTTTCATAGGCCTCGCTACCGAATATAAGCCCCTGCAAATAAACACAACCCAGACTATTGTTCAACTAGGCAAAATAGAGTTGAAACCTGATGCTGTACTTCTTAACGAAACCGTCATTGTAGCCCAAGCCCCGCCTGTTGTCGTCACAGGTGATACAACCGCATATAATACTTCCGCTTACCGCGTCAGTGAAGGTGCTGCATTGGAAGAACTAGTCAAAAAGCTACCCGGAGCCGAAATAAACGAAGAAGGGAAATTAATCATTAATGGTCAGGAAGTCAAAAAAATCATGATGAACGGAGAAGAATTCTTCCTTAACGACCCCAATACGGTTTTAAAAGAACTGCCAGCCGATATGATAGATCAACTAAAAACTTACCAAAAGAAATCAGACATGGCACGTATTACCGGAGTAGATGACGGTAAAGAAGAAATGGTACTCGACTTACGCGTAAAACCAAGTATGAGAAAAGGATGGAATGGTAACTTTGAAGCAGGATATGGAAATGACGACCATTATAGGGCAAAAGGAATGGCCAATCGTTTCAAAAACAAAATGAACTTATCAATCAATGGTACCGCCAACGACAATGGAATTAATTCCAATCAAAGAATAGGTGCCAACTATTCTCAGAATACTCAGAAACTCAAATATGGAGCAAGCGTCATACAGAATCTTTTTTGTCAGACAACACTTCTCAGTTTTCCCTGCAGAACAACCAATCCGATGGAAAGACAAGTGCTATTTCCGCTAATTTTCGTTTCGAATGGAAATTAGACAGCCTCACCACTATTATGTATCGACCGACATTTAATTTTTCCAAAGGAAACTCCAATTCAGGCAACTTCTCAGAAACGCTCAACAACGAGTCAACTCCTATCAACCGGAAAGAAGCCACAAACCACCAAACGAATGACAGATTCTCCACCAATGGCTCTTTGCAGTTGAACCGCAAATTAAACAGCAAAGGAAGAAACATCGCCTTACGTCTTTATTACGATCTGGATGACGGCAATTCCGATCGGTATAGTCTTTCGAATACTTATTACTTGAAGTATGGTGATAGTATAAAAACTTTGAACCAATGGATTGAAAAACTTGACAAAAACAATAAATATCAAGTTCAGATAACATATATGGAACCTGTATTTACCAATCGGTTTATCGAAATTAATTATAGCTATCAACACCGTTCCTCACTCTCTGAAAAATATGCCTATGACTGGGATAAACAAGAAGATACATACAGTCAATATCCTGACACAGCGCACAGTGATTGCTACAAAAATAAATATTCCACCCACCAAACCGGCATATTTTTCCGTACTATCCGCACCAACTATTTTTATAATATAGGTATAGAAGTTGAGGCACAAAAAACGACAAATAAAAGCTATATGCGGGACACGACCTTTGAGTATTTATCCAGAAATGCAATAAACTACTCCCCCACCATAAACTTTAAGTATACCTTCTCTAAACAAACAACCTTAAAAATAAACTATCGTGGGAGAACGGCACAACCCGGTATGACCGACTTATATAGAAAAAAAGATATTTCTGATCCTTTAAACATACGGCTAGCTAACCCCGAACTTAAACCATCATTCAATAACAACATATCAGCTACATTTAATACTTACTTTACTGAAACATCCCGTAGTTTGAATGCTAACCTCTCCTATAATAATACAATGAATAGTACAACACGTATTGTCACATATGACGAAAATACCGGAGGACAGACTACCCAACCGACTAATGTGAACGGGAACTGGCGAATAAACGGTTCGCTTACCTTCAGTACTCCATTATCCAACAAAAAATTCACAGTAAATACACACACCAATACAAATTACGGCAACTCTGTCGGTTTCACTGTGCTCAACAAAGAGTCAGATGCAGTTAAAAGTAATACGACTAACCTCTTTTTATCAGAACGCTTAAAAGGGAGCTACCGTAGCGATCTGATTGACTTTGAGTTATCTGCAGAAGTCAGATATCGAAAATCAGAACATTCTATCAAAAAAGAGAACCGACGGGAAACATTTGATTATACATTCGGAACTGAAGCAAACTTAAACTTACCTTGGGATATAAAAATCTCATCCAATATCAATTGTAGATTAAAAAGAGGATATGGCGGTAAAAATGATACTAACCGCACCCTATGGAACGCACAAATATCGAAAAGCTTCCTCAAGAAGAAAAAGGCAACCGTCCGATTTCACCTATATGATATACTTCGTGAGAATGAAAGTTCGGAACGTTCCATTTCCGAGAATTCTATCACCGACAGAGAATCCAGTACTTCTAACGTATATTTTATGGCATATATTGCGTATCGGTTCAATACCTTCGGACAAAAAAGAAAACGACAATCGGTACAAAACTAAAATTATAAAAGAGAAGGAAATGATGTATCCACAACTACATCATTTCCTTTTTGTTCTTTAAACACGCTGAGTAACATTGAAAAAAGTCATATTGCAAGATATCAGAAATTCGCAAAAGGAGTTCGGTATCAATACTTGATTTCCTGAAAATTTTATACACATTGGTCCGCGCGCAACAAAGCTGTTCTGCAAACCAAGTGACAGACAATCCTTGTCGATGTAGTTCATCTTCTATAAGCCGGCCAACGTGTGTCATCTTACTCTTGTGGAATAATTAAGAAACTGAAACCACACGCTCCTCCTCCGCCATTTTCCAATCGCACAAGAATACGGTTCCACCCTTGACGGAACTGGAAAGGAGTAATATGTTCGTCAATATTATACCAACTGGTACCATAATCGCGCCATACATCCTTACCATTTATCCATACCCGGCCACTATCATCCGTACCGATGGCAACCAGCATGGTAGTAGCCTCATCAAAATAAAGTTCCGTATAAGCATAATAAGTAGAATGTCCGGTAGTGACAGGAACCGTATTATGCATTGATTCACTTTGCATAAACTTCCATCGCAGCGTACCATCCAAATACACTTCTTCCCCTATGACCTTTATCGGATGAGAATCCGTTTCCATCACCCCTGTACCTACTTGTCCGTCAGTATATACCGCATCAAAGTCCACAGATATCTCAGGCGGATGGACAATCGAAAAGTCCTCTCGCCCAAAACTTTCCCACGGTCCTATCATATACCATGTGTTAATATATAACCACCCTTTACGATCCGCGCTTTTTGAGAAACGCCGTCCGGGCAATGCCTGAGCTTTTACCATTTCCTGATTAAGCCGGGGACCTGCATAAGCATTCATCGGACGTCTGTTTCCACTGCCCTGAGCTGCCTCC
>OLXX01000389.1_pt1 | contig 20219 bp, 16 predicted proteins | sample 1644211 | NCBI WGS metagenome assembly OLXX01 (sample SAMEA103958145, study PRJEB25191) | human gut metagenome | biome: human-associated habitat [ENVO:00009003]; feature: intestine environment [ENVO:2100002]; material: feces | place: Germany | collected 2013/2015 | reverse complement strand
TTATCTGGACGTTTTCGGCATTCCAGTAGCTCTCGTTAGCTATGTAGTTGATGGAGTTCTTATCGGTAACATTGGTGCACAGATACGGACCGCAGTAGGCGATGTGGTCCTGGTCAGTACCGTACATATAGGTATTGCTGGCGATGGCCTCGTCGTACTCGGCAATGCCGAACACGCCGCCCTGGCTGAGGTAATAGCTGCGGCTCATGGGCGTGAAGCACGTATCAGCTATCATGCTCATGAAGTACGGGCACTCCTCAGTGAGGGTATACTGCAAAGTATAGTCGTCAATCGCCTTGATACCGACGGTGGAGAAATCCGTGGTCTCGCCGTAGACGTAGGCATCGAGGCCGTCGAGCACGCCGAGCAGTATATTGATGGCACTGCCGCCGGCGTCAGCCACATGCTGAAGCCCTGCGACCCAGTCGTCAGCGGTCATCTCCGCGACTTGGCGGCCCTGGCTGTCGACCCAGGCAACTCCCTCGCGTATATAGAAGGTGTAGGTCAGGCCATCCTCGCTGACATCATAAGCCGTGGCCAGGTGGGGCTGGAGCACGCCTTCGCTGTCGTACTGGTAAAGATAATCGACAAAGCTGGCATTGTCATGGAAATCACCGTCGCTCAGGAAGTCCCAGGTGGTACCGACGCGATCAAATGTAGTCGTGGCGGTATCCGTAAAGGTATAACCCTTCTCCGTGAGGTAATCCACGGCGCTCTGAGTATATGTGCCGGTCCCGGTGAGCTCGTACCACATATCCACGAGGTGCTCATAGTCCTCGGTGGTGATTATCTCGTTTGTAAGAACCATCTGATCATAGTAGACGCGGTCGCCAAGCCAGGAGGCATAGCCGCCCGCACGGAAGGGCATGCGGCTCATGGCGTAGCAGCCACCCGCAGTATACATCGGCGTGGCAACGCCGCTCTCGAGGAACTTCGCCTCGGCAACGGCCATTAACGCCCAGCGCTCGCTGAGTGTCTCGGCTTCAAAGGCCGCCATGTAGGCGTCGTAAAACTCGCCCATCGCAGCCATGTAGATATCCTCGTCGCTTTCGAGGATGCTGCTGCCGGCGGAGCCCTCATCACTCGGTGCAGGCGTGCCCGCAGTTTCCGTGGGCGTTTCCGTTCCACCGCACGCGGCCAGCGACAGCACCATGGCAAGGCACAGCGCCATGGCCAATGCTTTTTTTATCCAATTACTCATCATGTCCTCCCCCTTTGAAGTTTTATATCCTAGTTCCGCCCTGAAAAGCGGGATTTCGGGCAACTTCTTCAAATACCCCTAGACCCTATATATATTTATGGACAAAATGCTACAACAATTCACCGTCATTGTCAATGATGACATACTACAATTTACGGCAAAATTCTTTCACTTATTTTTGTCGCCAAAACGGCCTTGCTGCATTTCTGCAATTTGTCATATCTAATTATGCAAAACGGAGCAATCTTCCTCGCAGGATTCAGCCGGTCACATACCAAATACGGGTATTAAAAAGCCCCTTCCGATATTGGAGGGGGCTTTTAGATATAGACTTTTACAGGCTGAGTATCTCGTCCAGGGAACAGCGTTCCAATTCTGTCCTCTGTGCAAGGACACTCACGCCCGGATGAGTAAAAATCCGCTCCAGGCTGTCGGCGATTCCGGACAGATCGGCGCTCTTGCTGTTGAGCATCTGGGCGCGGCGCGTGCGGCGCATTTCGTGTGTTATGCCGCGGAAATACAGGTCGTCGGCCTCCTCGCCCTTCGCGCGCGGGGTCAGCAGGGGCTCTCCGGCCGATATCGCACCGGTTATAAGGCCGTCGATATCGGCGGCGTTCGCGGCGAAGTCACGCAGGAAGCGCGGGACCCCGGCATAAGTCTCCAGGGTTCCGGCTGCGCTGGGGTCCCTGTAAGAGTAGCAGCCGTCAAAGCCGCTCACACGGGTGACCATTCCGGTCCCGTAGGCCCCTCCCTGTACGCGGACGGCATTCCAGAGGTACTCGAGCGAGATCACGCGTCCGGCCAGCTGCCAGAGGCCGTCGAATTCTCCGCTCAGCGCGCCCATGGCGGCATAACCGACGTCCGAGGGGATCTCAATGCCCTCGCGGCGCACGCCTCGGGGAGCCACCCCCGGTCCGGACACTCCCTCGCCCTCCGGCACAACTGCCAGAAGCGCTGAAACGGCCTCGTCCACCGCGCCGCTGTGCATGCCGGTGACACTGACCGTAAGGCCGCGACGGCCAATCACGCGTGAGGCAAGGGTGGCGAGCGTGTCTGAAAGCGCGTCGAAATCGAGCGCGGCGTTCTGCCGTTTGAGCCAACAATAGTAATCGTAGCCATTTGCCCACTCGTTGGCAGCGGAGCCTGCCGCAAGCTGAGAGGACACACGCCCGATGGCTGAGACGTGTCCGTTGTTCATTAGCTGCTGCATCATGCTGGTGCGCCTCTGGCGCAGGATATCCGTGACCTCTTTCTCGGAATCGAGACGGCTGGCAGTGAGCACCTCCCCGAGAAGTTCGAGCGCCTTGCCGATCTTGCTCTCTATTGCGCTGACTCTGGCTGTAAACTTGGCACAGTATTCCTCGGCGCTCCGCTCGTACACATCCACCGAAAAGCTCATGTTACCGCAGTACAGCTGGATAAGTCGGTTGAGCTCCTGAGCCGTGTGCGTGGCTGTATCCACCTTTCCGAGCAGCTCGCCAAGGAAATTCACGGCCGCTATGTCCTCGCCGCCCAAGCCGGTAATGTCAAAGTAGAGCGAGACATAGCTTATCCCCGACGTCGGCAGCTCGTGGCGCAGCAGCGTGACGCCGTCAAGGCTGTCCGTGCGCGTCGGGTATTCCTCCGGCTCCGGGCTGATGTCGGCAAGCTCCAATCTCGGCAGCGCGGCCAGGGCCTCCGGTCTGTCTGCGGTACCTTGCCAGGCATCCAGCGCGGCCTGCTGCGACTTTACGGTCTCGCGGTCCGCCTCGCTCCACGATGCGGCTATGCACTCGAGCTCCTTCACGTCCCGCTCGCGCCGCTCCTCTCCTACACTGTGAGACGGGACCATTACAATCTCACAGGCGTGGGGATTGTCCAGCAGCACGGAGCGGATGAGCTCCTCAAAATAGCCCTCGGCCATTTTGGCGCGCAGCGCGTCGAACAGACCGCCGACCTCCACCAGCGCTTCCGGCTCACCGCCGCGCAGCCAGCTGTCGAGCACGTTAAAACTGATGCCCAGGCCCTGCGGATAGTAACCGTAATCCCGCTCTCGCATCTGGAACTCCAGGTTAGCCATAGCGGCCTCCAGCTCATCGCGGTCAAGTCCGTTTTCGGCGAGGCCGGTGAGCACCGCGCGCAGCTTCTCCCCCGCCGGAGCTATGTTGTCCTCAGTAACGTTGCGGACTTCAAGCTTTACGAAAGGCTGGGCGCAGCCGTCCCAGACCATCATGCTGACGGCCTCACCCAGCCCGGCGGCAAGCATCTCACGCGTCAGCACAGACTGGTTGTTCCCGCAGAGCACAGTGCATAGCACCTGCATCGCCGTCATGCGCTCCCGGTCGGTTATCTCGCCAAGCACGCGGCCCCAGGCCAGGCGGAAACGGTCGCGCTCGTCCTCTTCCGTCGGGAGCTCGTATACGACCCGCTGCTCCGGCGCGTGCACGGGCCGCTGCAGTGCCGGCACCGGCAGACGTTCTCCCGGCTCGAAGGAGCTGAGATACTCCCCATCGATTATGCCGAGCACCGCATCTATGTCCACGTCGCCGTCGAGATATACATAGGCGTTGGACGGAGAATAAAAGCGGCGGTGGTAGTCCAGGAATTTCTCATACGTCAGCTCGGGAATGTGCTCCGGGTCCCCGCCGGAAACGAAGCGGTAGGGCGTGTCGGGATAGAGGGCGCGCATCATCGCATTCTCCTCGAGCTCATCCGCGTCGGCAAAGGCTCCGCGCATCTCGTTGTAGACCACGCCCTTGCGAGTGAGCTTGCCGTCCCCGGAGAGCTCATAATGCCAGCCCTCCTGGCGGAATATCTCGCTCTTGCTGTATATCATCGGACGGAAAACGGCGTCGAGATACACCCGCATCAGATTCAGAAAATCCTTCGGGTTGCGGCTGGATATGGGGTAATAGGTCTTATCCGGGAAGGTCATCGCGTTCAGGAAGGTGTTCATGGAAGTCTTCATGAGCTCGACAAACGGCTCCTTCACCTGATACTTCTCCGAGCCGCAGAGCACAGAGTGCTCCAGGATGTGGAACACACCCGTGTCATCCTCCGGCAGCGTCGGGAAGGCGATACCGAAAGTCCGGTTGACCTCGCTTCGTTTTATCCAGACAAGCTCCAGCCCCGTGCGCTCATGCCGCATGAGGTACATTACCGCATCCAGCTCCGGCAGAGGCTGAGTGCGTATTACAGTAAAACCGTGATTGGTTGTTCCTTTGAGCATATTTCCCCTCCTTGGTCTTCTTGCCGACATTATAGCCCAAATATCCTGCATTAGCCATACATTTTTAGGCCAGGGCAGAATACTCGATTGCGTATAGTGCTGATACGTCCTCGCCAAAATGGATTCGCTCACGCGCTACAGTATATCGACCAAGCACATCCTCAAACGCAACGCATGCCGCCTCAGCCTTGACAATCACAAAAACCACCGCTATAATGAACGTCGTTCATATTGAGGTGGTTGGATGAATACTGTCGTAACATCAAAAGAGGAGATTTTGAAAGCCAGCCGGGAGCTGATCCAGCAGCAGGGCTGGTCCGCTGTCAATATCCGCTCTGTTGCGGCAGCCTGCGGGGTATCTGTTGGTTCTATCTACAATTACTTTGATTCTAAAGCGGAGCTGGTAGGCGCTGCAGTAGAAAGTGTCTGGGGTGAGATCTTCCGCCGTCCAGAAGACGGTACTGTGTTTCAAGATACACAGGCCTGCATCACCTGGATGTATGGGCGGATGGAATATGGCTGCAAGCAGTATCCCGGCTTCTTTAACCTCCACTCTCTGGGGTTCATGCAGGAGGATAAGGCGGACGGAAAACGGCGAATGCAGCAGACCTGGCAGCATATTTTGGATGGACTGTGTTCTGTCCTGAAGAGGGATACCAAAGTTCGTCCCAATGCTTTCACCGAGCAGTTTACAGCGGAGAAATTTGCAGATGTTTTATTCTCTCTCATGCTGTCTGCCCTGCTGCGAAAAGACTATGATCCCGGCGCTGTGCTGGAGCTTGTCCGCAGAACCATTTATTAAATTCCCACTGCGCTGTGGGAATTTTTAACCCCGGAAACTGAACGTTGTTCAAATTAAGGAGGCAGACTGTGAAAGTAAAACGGAACACCCTGTTGCTCCTCGCCTGTCTGGTGTGGAGCGCAGCGGGCTTTAACATCCTTCGGATAGGGCTGATCGTCTATCCAGCCTATCTAACAGTGTTGAATTTCCTGTTGTCCGTGCTGGTTTTTGCTGTGTTCCAAAAATTCATCTTTGGAAAACTGGTGAAAAAGCATACCGCCAGGATAAATGCTTATACGGAAGATCGGCATTTCTTTCTCAAGTTCTTTGATGGAAAAGCCTTCGCCATCATGGCAGTAATGATGACCGTGGGCATTGGCCTGCGGGCAAGCGGACTTGCTCCAGAGCGGTTTATTGCTGTTTTTTATACCGGCCTTGGGGCTTCCCTTCTGCTGGCCGGATTGCTGTTTGGCCGCAACTTCGGTCAAGCGGTGTTGGCCGATGCCAGAGTTCAAAATAGAATTGAAGATAAAGGAGAATAAACTATGCAGGCAATCGTAGAAACATTATTTGATGCGGTCTATCTTATTTCCGTCATTACCATCGGCGTGCTGATGATTCGTGGAAGCAAGGGAAACCGCCAGTTCCGGTTGTTTGGGTGGATGGCTGTGGTGCTGGGCGCAGGCGATTCCTTTCATCTGATTCCCCGGGCTCTGGCTCTATGTACCACCGGTCTGGAGAACTACACCGTCCCCCTGGGGCTGGGCAAATGGATCACCTCAATCACCATGACCGTTTTTTATGTGCTGCTCTACTACGTGTGGCGGCAGCGGTATAAAATATGCGGCAAGGTTGGTCTGACCGCCGCGGTGTACGTTCTGGCCGGTGTTCGGATAGCCCTGTGCATGATGCCGCAGAACCAGTGGCTCAGCGCTGGGGCGCCGCTCTCCTGGGGCATATGGCGAAACATCCCCTTTGCCTTGCTCGGGCTTGTTGTGATAGTGCTGTTCTACCGCAGTGCGAGGGAGCACGGGGACAAGGCGTTCCGCTGGATGTGGCTTACAATCGTGCTGAGCTTCGGCTTTTACATACCGGTGGTGCTGTGGGCGGACGCAGTTCCCATGATAGGCATGCTGATGATCCCCAAGACCTGCGCCTATGTATGGACGGTTCTCATAGGGTACCTTGCCATGAAACGGGAAGGCGAAAGAACATGAAACGACACATGAATGCGGCCCTGGTTTACGCCATTTTTGCGATAACTGGCGGCACATTTTAATTGGATAGTCAACAAAATAAAGCGGCCTCCTGCAATATTTTACTATGGCAGGAGGCCAATGTCTATATTTTTGCCGCCCGGCGGGCGGTGGACTCAGGCCTTGTCGAACGACAGGCCCACTGCCCTCTTGCAGACCTCGAGGATGATCTCAGTAACCGTCGGGTGCGGGTGGATGGAGTTGTACACCTGCTCAAGCGTCATCTTGTTCTCCACCGCCACGGTCATCTCGGCGATGAGGTCGCAGGCCTCGTGGCCAAAGATCTGCGCGCCGATTATCGTGTGGTCGTCCTCGCGCGCTACCACCTTGATGACGCCCTCGGTCTTGCCGATGGCGATAGCCTTTTCGTTCGACGAGAAGGCCAGCGAGCCGCTTATCGTCTTGATGCCCTTCGCCTCCGCGTCGGCCACGGTGTAGCCGACCCAGGAGATCTCGGGCTCCAGGAACGTGGTCACGGGGATGTTGTCGTAGTTGATGTAGTAGTCGTTGCCCGCTATCGTCTCCGCGATCACCAGGCCCTGCCGCTGCGCCTTGTCCGAGAGCTGCGTGCCCACGGTGATGTCGCCCGCGGCGAAGATGTTCGGCACGCTCGTGCGCATGTGCTCGTCCGTGACGATCTGGCCGTTCTTCTCCATCTTGACGCCGACTTCCTCGAGGCCCATGCCCCGGGTGTTCAGCGTCCTGCCGATGGCCACCAGCACCTCGTCGGAGATGAGCTCCTCGCCGTTTGCCAGCGTGCTCTTCACGGTGCCGTCGGCGAGTTTTTCCACGCTCGCTATGCCGGAGCCGGTCTTGACCTTGATGCCGCGCTTTTCAAGCGACTTGCGCACCGCGTCCGTTATCTCCGGCTCGTGCAGCGCCGGGACCAGGTTCGGCATCATCTCGACGATGGTGACGTCCACGCCGTAGATGTTATAGATATGGCCGTACTCCAGACCGATGGCGCCGGAGCCGATGATGACTATGCTCTTCGGCATCGGGCGGGAGAAGTCCATGATCTCGTTGGAGGTGATGATCTTCTCGTGGTCGACATTGAAGGCCGCGATCTCGGCGGGCTCGCTGCCGACGGCGACGACGATGTACTCGGCGGTGAGGTTCTTCTTCTCCTTGCCGTTATCCACCTCCACGGTGTGGGGGTCTACCAGTCTGGCCTTGCCCTTGACCACGTCGATGCCGCGGCTCTTTTTCCACAGGAAGGTCTCAAGCCCGAAGCTGAGGTTGTTGATGACGCCGTTTTTGCGCCTGTTGATGGCCTTGAAGTCCACGCTCACGGCGGGCATGTCGACGTTGATGCCGTAGGCCTTGGCCTCCTTGATGGAGGCGTAGAGGTTGGCGGATGCCATGAGCGCCTTGGTCGGGATACAGCCGCGGTTCACGCAGGTGCCGCCGGCGCCGTTCTTGGCGCGCGCCTCTATCAGCGCCACCTTCTTGCCGCGGTCCGCGCACCGCATGGCCGAGGCCGATCCGCCGGGGCCGCCGCCAATACATATTACATCATAATCGTACATAACCAAGTTCCTTTCCAACAAAAGATACAGCTTTCGGGCTCAATTTTCCACAGTTCAGGCCTTTTTGCCGCTTGCCGCCGCTCTGATTATCATTATAACACCGAGCAGCGCGCCCACGCCGGCCGCAACATAGAAGGACGCGACGTTCACAAGTCCGCTCGCTCCGCCGAGAGCCTCAGCGACAGGATTGACCAGGAAGGGGCTGCAGAACTGACCAAAGTTCTGCACGCAGGTGGCTATGGACAGCGCCATACCGACCGCCGCGGGGCCGACGGAGTTGCCGACGTTCAGGAACACGCCGGGCATCACGACGGACATGCCGAGGCCGAGCACAAGGCAGCCCACGTAGAACACCGCGATGCTCGGGGCCAGCGCCATAATGGCGTAAGACAGCGCCATTACCACAAAGCCCACACCCATGGTGTAGTCCTTGAGCGCGTTGGCCAGTTTGCCGTAGAACAGGCCCATCAGGATGCCGCCGGCGCAGAAGAAGGCCATGCCGAGGCCGGAGGCCGCGGAGTCGCCAATGCCCTTTTCGACCAGCAGATAGGCGTTGCCGTTGGAGTAGATCTGGCCAGTGCAGAACACGAAGAAGGCGATGATCATCCAGACCCACATTTTGCCCGTGAGCTTGCCCTTTTCAGCCGGGGCGGAGCCGGCGGCCTTCGCAGGAGCAGAGGGCTTCACGTTGGGCAGGCACACCAGCACAACGACGAGGGAGATGACGCCGATGATGTGGACGTAGAACACCACGTTCCATCCCATCGTGGCGAGCCAGCCGCCGACAAAGACCATGATGGCGCAGCCGAGCATCTGGAAAGCCTGCAGGTTGCCCTGGACCCTGTCGCGCTCAGCGCCCTCGAAGTTCTCGGCAACGAGTGCGGTGCTGACGACCTGCAGTATGCCGACGCCCGCGCCGAACACGCCGCGCAGCACCTGCAGGGCGAGGAAAGAGGTCATGAAAGCGGGAACTATGCCGCCGACGAGGAACAGGATGATGCCTATCACCGCGAGCAGCTTCTTGCTCATGACCTGCATAAGCTTGCCGACGATCAGGGTAACCGGGATAATGACTATACACGGGATGGAAATGAGCGTCTGTACGTCCGTCTGACTGAGTTCAGGGAAGTTAGCGCCGATAACGCTGATGGCGCTGGCAATGCCGACGACGCCCATCATCAGTACCGCTATGAGATAAATGCCTACCTGGATCTTTCCTTTGGACTTTAGCATATCAAATCTCCACCTTTTTTTATTGTGTCAAGGTGGCGCTGGACGTGAATTTACGTCGTATACATTAACCGGCATTGTTAATATATTATCTTTTGAAACGCCTGTCAAGCTAGTCAATCCATCACGTTTCTCACACAATCACGCGCAAAATACTTCACTTTTTGGTGCAGAATGTGGCGTCAAAGGGCAGTTTTTATCGGATTTTCGAATAATATATACTATGTAAATTATCGTGATTACGGGGTATTTGCGCAAAAAATCGCCATTTTAGTCAAAATATAATGCGCATATTGATTGAAACTGACAAAAATGATTTTACCTATTGATTCTTAAGCGAAGAGATGATATCGTTACAAATGTGTCAAGCAACCGGCGCCTGACGTAAAAAAATATCCCGGCTATCTGATATTTAAGGAGGTCTCTTTAGAAGTGAAGGAGATTTTGCAAAAGCTTGACAAGCTGTCAAATGCGCGCCCCCTGGAGATCATCCAGAAAAAGAAAGAGGGCAAGAAGGTCGTCGAGTACTTTGGCGATTTTGTGCCTGAGCAGTGGATAACTGCGGCCGGTGCAGAGTCCTACCTCATCTGCAAGGGCGGCGATCCCCAGCCCCCCGAGGCCACCCTCGACTACATGCTTCGCTTTATGAACCCTCTGGCCGCCACCATGGCCGGCTCCTACCTGCTTGGTCTCGACGCCGTCATGCCCATTGCCGACACCGTCGCCATTCAGCAGCATGACAGCCACTACGGCCGCATGACCGAGATACTGGAGTACAAGGGTCTGCCCGTTTACAAAGTTGGCGTCCCCGCCGATTACACGGTTGAGATTTCCCGCGAGTACTACCGCAATGAGCTGCGTGAGTTCCGCGCCAAGCTGGAAGAGCTCGTCGGTCACCCCATTTCCGACGACGACATCCGCGCCAATTACGCCAAGACCAACAAGATAAACGAGCTGCTCCGCAAGATAGACGAGCTTCGTAAGCGCGACAACCCGCCCATCACCTTCAGCGACTTCATCAAGCTCAACCACTACACCCTGCGTGTGGACTACGATACGAGCATCGAGGCCCTCACCCAGATCTACGAGGAGCTCAAGGACGCCCCCGGCGCGCACGCCGCGGACGCTCCCCGCATTCTCATAATGGGCCGCGCCGTGGCTCTGGGCGACTACCAGGTCCCCACCATCATCGAGAACGCCGGCGGCTCCATCGTTTGCGAGTTCCTGGACGAGGCCATCAGGCCCTTCAAGTACGACATCTCCACCGAGGGCGATGTGGTCGACGCCTACGCTTCCGCCATGTACGACAACCGCGTCCCGCAGTGCATCTTCCAGCCCGCCTGGGAGACCAGATTCGAGTACCTCAAAGAGCTCATCAAGGAATACCGCATTGACGGCGTGCTCTGGTATCAGCTCGCTTTCGACGAGATCTACGACATGGAGCACACCTGCCTGTCCAAGTGGATCGCCGAGACCGGCGTGCCCCTCATGAAGCTCGAGTCCTCCTATGAGTACTCCCGCGAGGCCGTCGCTCCTCTGACCACCAGGCTCGAGAGCTTTGTTGAAAGTTTAAAGGAGGCTAAATAATGGAAAGAGACCTGAACCGCGAACTGCTCAAGCTCGCCGCTTTCGAGGGCGATGAGCTCGAGGCGTTTCTCCCCCAGTGGCTTGAGACCGCTGAGAGGGTAAAGATCGACGACGAGACCCTCATCTATGCGCTCGATACTTATATCCCCCAGAACTGGGATATCAAATACCTCGGCGTCCGCAAGATGATCGGCGCTTACCTGCGTGAGCTCAACGACATCGTGCACACCCCCGAGATGAAGGCCAAGGGCGTCAAGATCCTCTACGGCATCCTGCCCGCCATCGCCAACTACTACTACGCCGCGAAGAACGCCGGCGGCGAGGGCATCTTCATCGGCTTCCCCGACCTGCTGATGGTCAACACCCTGAACTCCTTCTTCCACGGCGCCGCTCCCTTCCTGAACGTCGCCGAGCAGTACGGCTTCACCTACGGCTGCCGCCACTGCCCGCTGAACAAGATGCGTCTCGGCGCCTATGTCACCGGCACCATCGCCGCCCCCGACCTGATCTGGAGCTGGGGCTTCAACTGCGACGAGGGTCCCAAGACCGACGAGATGATCCAGGGCATCACCGGCAAGAAGTGGAAGTACCACGTCTCCCGCGTCCCGCATGACTCCTGCTTCAACGAGGAAGAGGACATGATGGAGACCCGCCTGAAGTTCATGAGCGACCAGATGAAGCTCGGCGTCAAGGCCATCGAGGAGGCCACCGGCTTCACCATCACCGACGAAGACCTCATCCAGGCCAATAAGGACGTCGGCAGGCTCGGCTTCAAGTGCGGCATGCTGACCAACCTCTGCACCAACGCCGATCCCCCGGTCCTGGGCGGCGAGACCCTGACCATGCTCCAGCAGGTCCTGACGGTCCCGTTCAACACCGGCTTCAAGTACATGGAGGACGCCATCGACACCCTGACCAAGGAAGTCCGTGCCGCCATCAAGGCCGGCGAAGGCGTCATGCCCAAGGGCACCCCGCGCGTCGGCTTCTACAACCTGCCCTTCTGCATTCCCTGGGTCGGCAAGTTCTTCCGCGACAACGGAGTCATCACCGCCTTCTCGAGCGCGCTTACGCACTCCAAGAAGGAGATGTCCGCCACGAAGTATCCGGACGACCCCTGGATGTCCGCAGCCGAGAGCTGGGCTCGCAACGGCATGTGCATGAACCTCAACGGCGAGGCGAACAGCATGATCGAAAAGATCGAGCTCTGCAACCCGGACGGCATGATCCTCGGCTTCTTCGACTTCGACCGCTGGCTCGGCGCCCAGCAGAAGATCATCGCCAAGATAGTGCAGGAGCGCACCGGCGTGCCCTCCTACTACATCGAGGCCGACTTCTGGGATGACCGTGACTACAGCCCCGAGGCCCTCAAGACCAGGATCGAGTCTGTCTGCCAGATCATCAAGATGCGCAAGGCCATGCAGTAAGCAGGCCCCAGGCTAAAGTAAAACAAAAAAGGGAAGGCCCGTCGGCCTTCCCTTTTTGCAGTTTTCAAAGCTGTACGCAGAGGTTATCCACCCTCTCCAGCACACTTCCGAACATTGCGTTCTCGCACCAGAAATCGGAGTCGAGGAAAAGCGTTCTCACGCCGTACTCCTCCGCCAGTATGCGTCTTCTCAGCGGGTCGGGCGCACCCATCCAGCGGTCGAATGCGAAGGCGCCCGTGAAGTACGCACAGCAGCCCATACGGCGCATCTCCTCCGCTATTGACCTACACTCGCGCCGCAGGCCGCCGGCTATGCTCATGCCCGAGAGCCAGGCCGCTGCCGCGCCGCCCGTGCCGAAGCCCGGCGCGCCGGTTGTGTACAGAAACGCCGCGCTGCCCAGCAGATCTACGCCGTTCTCCCGAAAGCGCCGGTCCAATTCCGGCTGAAGGAAGGGTATATAGAAGCAGTAGAGTCGCTTCCGCGGCTCGCCGGTCTCAGGAGCGGATTCAAGCTCCGAGCACAGCAGCTCCAGCGCATCCACCACGCGTTCAGGCTCGTCGAAGGCCATGAGCTGCACTGTCTGAGCCAGGGCCAGGCTGTTGCCGCAAAGCGGCCTGCGTCCAGGTCTGGCACACAGCCTCAGCAGCTCGGCCTGGGCGCGCAGAAGGCGCGAATAGAGCCCCGCAGCGAACTTCCCGTCCCCCCGCTCACGCCGGAGCCCCAGTCTCTCCTCCGCCTCCGAGGCAACCCGGGCGGATTCCTTTGAGATAAGGGACAGCCATTCCCGCTCGCCCTGCGCTCCCCGCTTTGGGAGCACGGCGCACACTCGCCTCTCGGCGGGCAGAAGGCCCTCCCCTGTCTTTACGCATTCATCGCAGAGCGCCCCAAACTCGAGCAGCAGTTCCGGCTCAGAGCCGCCGGGCTTATCCCGGAACAGGCGCTCGCGCATTTTGTTCAGGCCGCAGCGTCGCTTGGAGCAGCTGGTCATGTCCAGCGGCTCGCGGCTCAGAAGCAGCCCGCGAAGCAGCACCTGCTGGGCCAGCGCGCCGGTCTGGAAACGCACTCCGCCGCGCCGTGCAGCCGACTGGAGCTCCAGCACCAGCTGCGGTGGGGCGGGAACGCTAACCTCGCAGACTCGTCTGCCGTCGTCCGTATCAAAGGGCCGCAATGCCTCGCGCAGGTATTCTCCCAGCAGCAGCCTCACTCCGCAGTATTGCAGGTCGTGATGTTCCGGCAGCAGCTCCGCCGCGCGTTGGACTCGCTCCGGGCCCAGGGCGTAGTGGGAGCAGGCAGCGGCAAGCGTCTCCGCCCGGCAGCCGCTCTCAGGCAGCAGCGAAAGCAGTCCGGCACACGCGGCCTCCAGCTCATTATCCCGGTATCCCGTCACAGAAGATGCAGTCCTTTCCTATGCACTCGCTGTTCATGGCCTGGAAGGAGCATTTGATGCGCTCGGGGCGCGGCAGTGCGACCCCGGTCAGCTCCTCCAGCGCGGAAACGGCGGAGGATATCGCCGCAAGCGTCGTGCGCTTGCAGCAGCGCGGACCGCGCGTACAGGAGGCGGCTACTCCGGACTGGACACGGGCCGTGAAGTTGTTTATGATCTGCCACTCCGTGCCCGAAAGGTAGGTAGCGCCCAGGAGCTCGCTCAAAAACGCGCCTGCGGCCAGCGTATCGCCGCAGACGCCGTAATAACCGCAGACACCGGCGGGTATCTGCGAGCAGCGTACGCGCAGGCGCTCCAGCCTCGGCCGGGCATCGTCCCGGCGCTCGCCGCACCAGGCGGCGCAGAGCGCGGCGGCGGTGAGAAAGTGGTGCTCCGGCCCGTGCATTCTCAGCACGCCGGGCTCCGACATAAGCGCGCAGGCTATTTCTTCGGGAGAGTGCCCGCCCTCGCGCGCGCACTCGGCACAGTATTCGAGGATACGCTCCTCGGCTTTTTTAATGTCGTACATCATAATACCGTTTAATATATCAAAATGAGGCGGAATGTCAACTCCGCCTCATTTTCAACATTCAGTTTGCGCGATATCTCAGGCCTTGTTGGCCTTGTCATACTCCTTGTGCGCCCTGAGCGCGGCGCCGAGGGCCGCGGTGGACTGGGGCAGCTTGACAGCCGTCACGGGCTTGCCGAGCAGCTCGGCAAAGATATCCGTAATGGCCTCGTTGTTGGCCACGCCGCCGGAGAAGACTATGGGCTCAAGGTACTGTATCTGCGCCGAGCGGCCCATGGCCAGGATTCGGCGGGCGATCGACCGGCCGGTACCGGCCGCGATGTCCTCTATGGGCACCTTCTGCGAGAGGTAGGAGATGATCTCAGACTCCGCGAAGATGGTGCACATGCTGGAGATGGTGCACGCATTCTTCGACTTCTTCATGAGGTCGGAGAGCTCCTCCATCTGGATGCCGAGCAGCCTGTGCGTCAGCACCTCGAAGAAGCGGCCCGTGCCGGCGGCACATTTGTCGTTCATCTCGAAACGCTCGACAACACCCATGTCGCTGAGCTCGATGACCTTGCTGTCCTGACCGCCGATGTCGATTATCGTGCGCGTGCCGGGCATCATGTGCCAGGTACCGAGACCGTGCGCGATTATCTCCGGGATGTTCATATCCGCCCTCAGGAAGGACTTGCGGCCGTATCCGGTGGACACCAGGTAAGCTACGTCGGACTCGGCGGCTCCTATCTCGTCGAGAGCTATTTTGAGGATCTTCTCTCCGCTGACATTGCGGTCATACTCGGTGGGTATGTGGCTGAATACGAGCATCTTGTCGTTTTCGTCCACGATAACGCATTTCGCAGTTGTAGAACCGATGTCAACGCCCACAAAAAGTTTCATATCCATGCCCTCAAATCAAATTATCTTATTTGCCCTCAAGCATCTGCTCCGCGGAGGAGAGCTGGTCGGCCACGAACTCGCCGTCGAGATACTCGGCGCCGCACTCGGGGCAGCGGTAACCGCAGGCATCGGGCAGGGAAAGGTCCTTGTAGAAGATCTTGACATCGTCGACTTCTTCCATCTCAACCTTGCACTTATAGCACTTCCACATGATCATTTACCTCCCCACTCGTTACTGGTCCTCGGAAAGCAGCACAACGTGGCTGTATACGTTGAGCACTTCCACGCTGTCGCCGTTCAGGTTGTACTCCACATAGGCGGAGAAGTTGCCGATGCGCTTACGCGCAAGGTAGTGCTCCTCGCCCTCGACGTAGAGCTTCTTGCCCTCGCTCTCGGCATACTCGAGAACCGCACGGATGTCGTCCTCGTTTATGCCGCGCTCTTCCATGGCGTCCGCAACGCCGTCGCCATAATTGATGGCGGCTGTCTTGAAATCCATATATCTGTTCCTCCTATTACAAAAATAACTCGAAACAAATTCAGTCCCTGCACAGGCGGCCAACAAAGCTCTCTATCTGGGTCTTTACAAGGCTGAGCTCCTCGCGGGTATAGGAGTAATTCGTCTCCAGTCTCAGCAGAGGCACTCCCAGCTCCTTGAGCTCATTAGCCACGCAGGTGTATTCCATATCGTAGATCTCATCATAGGCCAGCTGATACCATATGACGCCGTCGGCCCTGTACTCGTCGATGAGCTCCTTGAGCCGGCGCATGCGCACATGCCAGGCAGGCTGGAAAATATCTATCGGCGTCTTGTCCAGATAGCGGTTGCGGGCGAAGTTGAGAAGCAGGTCGCCTTCAAGCTCCACGTCCTTTTCGCTCGCCCTGACGCCCTCGTCGAGCAGCTCAGCCACGACCTCCGCACCGCATCGGTCGATGAGCGAGATAAGCTGATAGTCGCCTATCGCGATCACCCGGCCCATGATGATGAGCCGCGGCGCACCGTGGCCGACAGCCGTGGTCTTTTCCAGCCGGTCGCAGAGGCTCTCAAGCTTCGAGGCCGTAAGAGCCGTATCCCCGACGATAAAGCTCAGGTGCTGCAAACGCATGTAGTCCTTGAAGGATATCGGAGGATCAGGCCGCTTTCTGAGCTCGTTTATCCGACGGAAAGCCGCGTTGATGCGGTTCGTCTCGGAAAAATACCTTCTTGCCAGCTCCATGTCCGCCGGCTTTCCGGTGAGCTTTTCTATCTCAACCATCATTTTGCGCAGGGAGCGGACATAGTAGTCAAAGGCGATGTCCTTTTTCCAGTCCGGAGGCACGCCCACCTTGGTCGTTCTTATCCCCTGGAACTCCAGCAGCTCGCTCAGCCTGCCGATATGACAGTCGGTAACTGCGGTTACCACAAGGTCGGTATGCTCGGACACCTCGTCGTTCCCGAGTCTGAATCCGCCCACTATTGAGCGTGCAAGCGGATTTATGCAGCTTAGCATATCGTCCAGCACCGCAGCAGCAGCCTCCTGCTGACCTCCGCTGCACATTAGATATGTGTTCGCGCCCGCTGCACGGATGAGCTCCTCCGGTATGAAGGTGCTGCTGTACTCCACAAGCGGAACACCGCTGCTTCTGCTGGCGACAAGCTCGCCCGCCCGCTGGGCAGCAAGCTTTTCAAGCTCGGACAGGATCTCGTTCAAGAGCAGCTCACCTTCCTCACTCCAAAGGTCTCAACCGTAAATATACACCGTAAATTATAATACAGCATCGTCATATTATTGTCAATAGCCTGAGCAAATTAATTCTTTACTCGCTCATGCAGCCCTCAAGATAGAAGTCCATATAACCCAGAAACTCCTCCTCGGAGCAGACGCTCACGCCTGTGCAGCTCTGGTAGGACAGGTAAAACACCAGGGTCTCAAAGAGCTTGCAGCTTTTCTCTCCGGAGCGCCAGTCCCCCTTGCTGCTCTTGCCTCTTTTCATGAACTTTGAAAAGAAGGCGTAGAAGGGCCTGACCTCGGCGTCCGCGTGAAAGGCCTGACGCCCCTCCGTGAACATGTACTTGAACATCTCCGGATTGTTTCTGGCAAACCTGAACACTTCCAGCGCGATAGCCCGGCAGAGCTCAAGCCGGCTCTGTGTCGCGGGGAGTGCGTTCAATGCCTCATATATGCAGCCGTACATGCGGTCAAAGCCGCTTATCAGCACGCGCTTTTTTACGTCACAGAGGTTTTCTACGTAGTTATAGATGGTCATGGAGGAGACTCCCAGCTCCTTCGCTATCCTGCGAACGGAAACGGCCTCCATGCCCTCCTTGTCAACTATGCTGACAGCAACCCGTATTATCTCCTCTTTGCCGCATAATACCTTCTCACGAGCCATTATAAGCTGACCTTACTTTCCTACCGCAATGCCTGAGATCTTAAGGCAGTTGCAGATACTTCTAATCATGGAGAACCTGTCCTCGGGCGAATACCTTCCGCTGTTCCAGAAATCAGACTCAAGATAAAAATGAGGTATGCTCGTCTTTTCCTCCACCACGCGGATCATCGCCTTTTCAAGCGCGCCTATCCAGCGGTCGAAGGAGAAGAAGCCGTACAGGACGCCGTCGACCGTGTACATCTGGAGCTGTTCCGTGACCATTCTCGCCTCATCCAGCATGTTTACCGTGTTGGGCACAGACAGGCGCATCCTGGCTGTGCTCGTGTATATGTCGCTCTCATCAATGCGCCGCATCAGGAAACTGGCCGGCGGGAACATACGGCCCAGGGTAAGATTCACCCCATTGTCCCTGAAGGTCTTTTCTATCCACGGCACGTTGAGCGGGTTGAAGTGGCAGGCCAATTTCGGCGCGCCCTTTGGCAGCACGCCTTTTCCCTGGCGTATAAGCTCCTCGACCTCGGTTATCGCCGTATCTATGGCATCGTTGAGATAACCCAGCCCCGTATTGAAAGCCGATTCCATGCAAATGCCCATGAGAGCGAGCTCATTTCCCGTCAGCGGCTGCGGGTCGGCGTTCATTACCAGGTCTGTCAGCCGCTCCATGCGCCTGAGATAGCCCATGTATTCGGTGACGGCAGCGCGCAGATGCTCCTCACGCACCTCGATTCCCGTGTGCTGGGTGACCTGCTCCTGCGAGACGCGTATCTCCTCTTTGAGATACTCCACGCGCTCATCGTCATCCGCCTCCGAGTCACCGAGAGGGGCGTCGTGCGGCATGGTTGTAAGGACGTTATCCCATTCTGTATTGCCCAGGCTGAAGATCATCTCGTCGGTCTTGGGGCTTTCGTTGCACTGAAGGCCCCAGTTCCATGTCACGGTGGGCTTTGGAATCAGCCCGCTCAGCACAGAATCGGCGCGCATGCAGTTCATGCCGCAGTGATGGCAGTGAGGGTCCATGCACGAGCCGGAGAAGAGCTCATCCGTGTCCTTGTTGAAGAAGGCGCCCAGGACCGATGTAACGACAAAATATGGATAGGAGATGTGCAGTTTACCCTCGCCCGCGAGTTTGTTTGCGGTTATGCAGACCGGAGATGAAGGCATGGTGCTGTAAAGCACCTTTTTCCCTTCCTGAAGATAACGGCCCATCTTCGCAACATCAGCCGCCTCGCGTATGCATGCCGCGACACTCTTCCGTACACCGGCCAGCGAGATGTTCCAGTATGCCGGGATCCACTCTTCAACTGCACGCCGCACATCTCCATCTGTCAGCTGCATAAATCTCGCGGCATTTATCCAATCCGGCAGGAACTCCTCAAGCTCCTGTCCCTCCCAGCCGAGGGTTTCAAGGAATTTTCTGTGGATACCGTCAGACATATGCAGCTCTCCTTTTCACGCGGACGCAGGACTATCCCGGCCCGCAGCATTGATATTATTGCAAAATACCCCTTCGATTTTACCAAAGCACACATGATTTTGCAAGCAAATGACTCTACGGACGCAAAATTATTTACATAGTAAATAAAGCTTCTCTGCTTCGCATGTCCACGCCTCTCAAACAGTCACATGAAAATTCGCATCCGATTTTTCCCGACGTGGACAAAAAATAAAAATCGGGGCAAGCTTCAACAGCTTGCCCCGTTATGGTGCGCGAGGCGGGACTTGAACCCGCACGTGCGTAGTGCACACTAGAACCTGAATCTAGCGAGTCTGCCAATTCCACCACTCGCGCATTTGGAATGCTCGATTATAATAGCACCTGCGCGCAGAAATGTCAACAAAAACTTGGCCGTTATTGACACATCCGCCGCGCAAGTGATAACATAGTCCCACGCCGGTGTGGTGGAACTGGCAGACACCTGGGACTTAAAATCCCATATCCGCAAGGATGTACGGGTTCGAACCCCGTCACCGGCACCAGGCGGCGCCTGGGCCCAGATCGCGCTCTCTGCGTGGTCTGGGCTTTAATTTTTTCCAGCGTTCCGGCACTTTCAGCCCAGGTATCGCTATTGAACAGCAGCGAAAAAGAGGTTAAAATATAGATAGATGTCAGATTTTGCGCGTGGATGGAGGAGACTCGCGCAAAATGGCTACTCCGCCGTTTTTATCTGACCTCTATAAAACTATGGATATGAGGGGGCGACTATATGGATGGCAAGACATACAAAAGCTATGTAGCAATACTGGAAGAAGAGCTGATACCCGCAATGGGATGTACGGAGCCCATCGCTCTCGCCTACGCTGCGGCACTGGCGCGCAAAACCCTCGGCGCACTGCCGGAAGAGGTGGAAGTCACCGTAAGTGCCAACATCATCAAGAACGTAAAGAGCGTGGTTGTGCCTCACACTGGTTCCATGCGCGGCATAGAAGCCGCAGCCGCGGCCGGTATCGTCGCGGGCGACGCGGAGCTCGAGCTTGAAGTGCTGTCCCGGGTCACGGAAGCCGATGTCGCCGAAATGCGGAAATATCTCGACACGCACACCGTGTCGGTCAGAAGATCGGAAAGCGGCTACATATTCGATATTCAGGTGCTTGTCAGGCGCGGGCCGGACAGCGCCTTTGTCCAGCTCGCCGGGAACCACACCAATGTGATCCGCATAGAGAAAAACGGCGAAGTGCTCAGCTCCCGGGACTTCTCCGAGGAGGGGCAGGATGAGATGACCCCCCGCGATATCTTAAATGTGGAGGATATCGTCGCCTTTGCGGACATGGTAAACATAGACGATGTCAAGGAGACGC
>OLXX01000374.1_pt1 | contig 20560 bp, 10 predicted proteins | sample 1644211 | NCBI WGS metagenome assembly OLXX01 (sample SAMEA103958145, study PRJEB25191) | human gut metagenome | biome: human-associated habitat [ENVO:00009003]; feature: intestine environment [ENVO:2100002]; material: feces | place: Germany | collected 2013/2015 | reverse complement strand
CAGGGTTGTAGTTAATCATGATAGACTTGTATCCCAGTTTGCGGGCAGTCTGAACGGCGTTCACCGAGCACCAGTCAAATTCAACCGAGCTACCGATACGGTAAGCGCCCGAACCCAGTACGACTACTGATTTCTCATTCTTATAATAGTTTACATCATAACCTTCTACTGCATAAGTCATATACAGGTAGTTAGTCAGTTCCGGATGTTCGGAAGCAACCGTATTGATACGTTTTACTGCCGGAAGGATGCCCAGGGCTTTACGGTGAGCGCGTACTGCCAGATTTTCCTTTTCCATGTTGCCGGTCGGGTTCAGTACGAAGCGGGCAATCTGGAAGTCAGAGAAACCAAGAATTTTAGCTTCGCGCATCACGTCAGCCGGAATATCTTCCACCTTATTATATGTAGACAGTTTTGCCTTGTAGTCAACAATGTTCTTCAGCTTGCCGAGGAACCAAGGATCGATCTTAGTCAGTTCGTGGATGCGGTCGATGGAATATCCTTCTTCCATAGCTTGTGCGATAGAGAAGATACGCAAGTCTGTCGGACGTGAAAGTTCTTTGTCAAGGTCGTCGAAGTGTACATCGTCATTACCGACAAAACCGTGCATGCCTTGTCCGATCATACGAAGACCTTTCTGGATGATTTCTTCGAAAGAGCGGCCGATAGACATGATTTCACCTACCGACTTCATGCTTGAACCGATTTCGCGGGATACACCGGCGAATTTCGTCAAGTCCCAACGAGGGATTTTACAGATATAGTAGTCCAGTTGCGGAGCAAGATATGCAGAGTTCGGAGTGCCCATTTCACCGATCTGGTCGAGTGAGTAACCCAATGCGATCTTGGCGGCAACGAATGCCAGCGGATAACCGGTAGCCTTGGATGCCAGCGCGGAAGAACGACTCAGACGAGCATTTACTTCGATCACACGGTAGTCGTCCGTATCTGAGTTGAACGCATACTGGATGTTACATTCACCTACGATGCCGAGGTGACGGATACATTTCGTAGACAGTTCCTGCAACAGTTTCAGTTCTTTGTCGTCCAATGAGCAAGTCGGAGCTACTACAATAGATTCACCGGTGTGGATACCCAGCGGGTCGAAGTTTTCCATGCTGGCTACAGTGAAGCAGTGGTCGTTCGCGTCGCGGATCACTTCGAACTCGATTTCTTTCCAGCCTTTCAGAGATTCTTCTACCAGGATCTGCTTGGAGAAGGCGAAAGAGCTTTCGGCCAGTTTCAGGAATTCTTCTTCGTTAGCGCAGATACCGCTACCCAGACCTCCCAACGCGTAAGCCGAACGTACCATCACCGGATAACCGATCTTGCGGGCAGCAGCGATGGCATCCTCCATGCTTTCTACCGCCTGACTTACCGGAGTCTTCATATTGATTTCATCCAGTTTCTTCACGAACAGGTCACGGTCTTCCGTGTACATGATAGCTTCTACCGATGTACCGAGTACTTTCACTCCATATTTATCAAGAATACCTTGTGTGTACAGTTCGGCGCCGCAGTTCAATGCAGTCTGTCCGCCAAATGCCAGCAGGATGCCGTCGGGACGTTCTTTCTTGATAATCTCTTCTACGAAATAAGTAGTTACGGGAAGGAAATACACTTTATCGGCAATTCCTTCAGAAGTCTGAATGGTTGCGATGTTCGGGTTTACCAATACTGAGCTGATACCTTCTTCTTTCAAAGCTTTCAGTGCTTGTGAGCCTGAGTAGTCAAATTCTCCGGCTTGTCCGATTTTGAGTGCTCCAGAACCCAAAACGAGAACTTTCTTGATTTCCTTTTCCATTTCTTTTGTTGTTATAGTAAGTTGTTATTTCTAAGTTTTGCCAATAAAAAAAATGCGTTACCCTCGTAAAAGGATTAACGCATTACCAAAGAACTAAAATATCGTTTTTGGAGAAAAAAGAAGAAGGTTGTTGATTCCGGGTGGAAAACATCCGAATGTAGATAATACTTACTTCTTATTTCTTGTTGATTCATTGTCGATTTCAAAATTTGTGCAAAGTAACGACATATTTCTAAAACTACAAAGAATTTGAAGAAGAATATTCTCTTTTATTTGCTTTGTTGCTGTGAAAACAGGCGCCGTCCCCCTGCCATCTGATACCAAAAGCCAGCAATAGTAAGCATTAGTAACGAAGTAGCTCCATTTTGACGCATCTTTCATTTTTTATCCTTATCTTTGTCGCTAAATCTATTATAATAAGGTAACAACAATGGGAAAAGAAAAAATCATACTCACCGGTGACCGCCCTACCGGGAGACTTCATATCGGACACTATGTAGGTTCATTGAAGCGCAGAGTTGACCTGCAAGATGCAGGTGATTATAGTAAGATGTTTATCTTTATTGCCGATTCACAAGCGTTGACGGACAATATAGATAATCCGGAGAAGGTACGTCAAAATGTAATTGAGGTTGCTCTTGACTATCTGGCATGTGGAATAGACCCGTCCAAGGCTACCATCTTCATCCAGTCACAGATTCCGGAACTTTGCGAACTTAGTTTCTACTATATGGACCTCGTAAGCGTATCCCGCTTACAACGTAACCCGACTGTGAAATCAGAAATACAGATGCGTAACTTTGAGGCAAGCATCCCTGTAGGGTTCTTCACTTATCCTATCAGTCAGGCTGCGGACATTACTGCCTTCCGGGCAACCACCGTCCCCGTCGGTGAAGACCAGGAACCGATGCTCGAACAGGCTCGTGAAATCGTCCGCCGTTTCAACTATATCTATGGCGAAACGCTGGTAGAACCGGAAATCCTGTTGCCGGACAACGCTGCCTGCCTGCGTCTGCCGGGAACGGACGGCAAAGCCAAGATGAGTAAATCACTCGGCAACTGTATCTACCTGTCGGAAGAACCGGAAGAAATTCAGAAGAAAATCATGAGTATGTATACCGATCCGGGACACCTCCGCGTACAGGATCCGGGCAAGATTGAAGGTAATACCGTATTTACATACCTGGATGCTTTCTGCCGTCCGGAACACTTCGAACGCTATCTGCCGGATTATCCGAATCTGGATGAACTGAAAGCGCATTATCAACGCGGTGGACTGGGTGATGTGAAGGTAAAACGCTTCCTGAACGCTATCATGCAGGAAACACTGGAACCGATCCGCAATCGTCGTAAAGAGTTCAGCAAGGATATTCCTGCCGTTTACGAGATGCTACAAAAAGGATGCGAAGTAGCCAGAGCTGCCGCTGCCGAAACATTGGCGGATGTGAAGAAGGCTATGAAGATCAACTATTTCGATGACAAAGAACTGATTGAAGAGCAGGTGAAACGCTTCGCGGCTTCACAGGAATAAAGATAATAAAGACGAATATAATAAAGTAAAGGCTGCCGTCCACTTTCGAACAGGCAGCCTTTACTTTATTATATAGTCTGCTCAATCAGTTTCATCTTCATCATTTTTAAAGAGTACGTCTTTTAGTTTCTGATAAAGGAATGAGAGGATCAGCAGGATCAATCCTAAAATGATAAATACAATGATCTTACCGATTGTTGGCATTGCCCATAAGTCTTTCAGAATCAGCTTCAACAGGACGATTCCAAAAGTTGAAAGACTGATGATTCGCAGTACTTTCTGATGCAGACGCATACCCAGTGCCATTTGAATAAATCCTGCGATACTCAGTGAAACGGAGAAGCCGGCATCGAAATCTTCTACTCCTGCTTGCAGGAGGAAAGAACGTGCCATCGTCAGCCAAAGGAAGAGCGCCAAGACATTCAGATAAACGGTGAAAGGAGTTTTCAATCCTATTAATGTATAGTATTGACGGGCAACGTAGTACAGATTAGCTATAACAAACGCTGCCGCAAACCATCGGAGCAAAGCAGGAGTCAGGCTCGTGTATACCCACTGGTCTCCCCATATATTGATCACATAGATCAGCACGTTCATTCCCATAGCTGTCAGATAAGGGATTGTGTATTGTTTTATCGGGAAGCGCTTTTTGAAAGTATAGCTAAGGATAAAGATGGCAGCAGAAGTAAACGCCAGCATCATTCCGCTTCTTGTAGCTCCTGCCAAGTGCAAGGCAAACTCTGCCATAAATGTATAATAGAGGATGGCGGCAGCAGCAAGAAGCATGATCGAATTCCAGGGAGTGTATCTCAGATAACGGGCTTCGGTAAAGAGAGAACGGTAACGCCCCATCAGTAAAGCGAATGCTCCGGTGGCCAGACCGACAAACAGGGAAGTAGCAAAAGAACTGTTCAGGAAAATGGTTTCGGAGGAGGAAGAGGTCATCAGTACATTATATATATCCATCAGATATGAAACAAGGGTCAGTCCCATCAATACCTGTGTTGCACGTTCGTATACTCCAATCTTCGATTTTACGTAAAGCCATAACAGCAGCACCATTTCCGCTGCCCAGAACAGCGTGATATAATTTCCATCCAGCTGAATAGGTATAGTGATGGAGACAAATGTCAGTACCAGTCCCAACATCGCATAAATGAGGAACTTATAATCTTTCTTGCTCATCCGTAGCCAGATGACTAAAACTAAATTGATGATAGCGATCAATAAACTCAGTAATCCTTCCGATTTAAACGGCAGTCCCATATTACGCAGGAACAGGATTCCTAATAACAGATAAATGAAATTGTTGGTTATGATGACCAGCAGCAATCCCCTGTTCTTTTTCACGGCTTCTATCCGGAGTATCGATAATATCGGCAGGAGGAAGATGAAATAAAACAGCGTCGCAAAGATGAAGAGATGGACGGAAATATGTGTCGATCCTGTAGTAAAGCCTGTCAACAGGAAGATTCCCATTACCACATAAGTAAAAACAAATGCAATCACCGGAAGTTCTCCCCATTTCATATAGATGGACAGTCCGAACATTCCAAGATTCAAGATACTCATATAAGTGAACAGTACCAAGTAGTTACCATTCCCGGTGCTAACAAGGAAAGGTGCCAGAAATCCCCCGACAAGTGAGATGATAGCCAGTTCGCGCCTGTCATACAGAATGGACAGGATAGACATGAACAGCGTTGTAGCTATCAGAATAATAAAGGCGACCGTCTGAGGGAAAAGGTGATAAAAATGAAAGGCAATGGCGACCGTGAGATAGAAAACGGCAAAGGCGCCACCCGCAAGCAAGGAGCTGAATGTGCGGTACTTCTTTTGCAGGCGTTCGGCAACCACCAGCAATGCGGAGCCGGTCAGGAAACCAAGTACGGTACGCAATGTTTCGTTAATCCAGTCTTTATCAATGGCATATTTTACAAAGAAGCCGACTCCGATGACGAATACAAGAATACCAATCTTACCGAAAAGATTTTCACCGATAAACTTTTCATAATTAACCTGCTTCCGTTTGGAAACAGACGGTATTTCGAGAGGAGCCTCTGGAGAAGTTTCCTGCAAAGTGGCCTCAGCAGATTCTTTTTCAAGGGAAGCATTTAATTTCTGCGGTGTAGTTTCCGCCATAATGGGCTGTATGCCTTCAACAGCTTTTTCTTCGACAGCTTTCTCTTCCTTCAAGGCTGTCACTGTCGAATCGGGCAATTCTTCTGTTACATAAGGCAGTATATCCGTATTGTCCAAAGTCTCTGCCGTTACATCCTCTTTGGCCCTTACAGGGCCGGAAGCCATTTTCTCCTGAGCTTTGAGCAGGTCGTCCATTCGTTTCTTTATCTCGCCAAGCTCTTTGTCTACCTTGCCGAACCGGCTTTCAAACTTTTGCAGCAGAACAAAAAACAACACTGCAGCAAGCAATGCACATGTGCCATAAAGTTCACCCATAATGTTCTATATTTGAGTTATGTATCACAAATATAGAACATTTTAATTACAAATGGGCAAAACCGACAAGATATAGCATATTATTGAACATCTTCCGAAGCAGATCTTGCTTTCCGGAATTCATCTACCCAATAGGCAGTTCTTATCAAATAGTAATCATCAGCCAATGGTTTATAATCCAAATATTCAAAAGCATCGCACTTCTTTGAGACAGCCGGCTCTATCTGAGTTCCTTCATGCCATTCATTGAAAGACGTAATCGAAATATAAGAAGCACCGCTTTCTATGGCAGCTTTATACATATCGTCGTAATATTTTCCATTTTCACGGTCGCGGGTGGTACTTCCGTTCCAAGGACGAATCCGGGTATCAATATATCCCGGACCGACACTCGGAATAAACAATTTATTATGTGCCTTTGCCCATTGCTGCATGGATTTCCAGTTGGCCGGAGTAGAAGCATTTGTGAAACCTGTTGCGGCAAAGTAAGTGTAAAAGCCATCCATACACGCTGTCTCAATGTCGGGCAACTCGCTTTCCTTCAATGTCAGACCAATAAAAAGACCGTCGTACTTGGTATTACGCACACTTATCTCTCCCCCGGCAGCAAACAACTTCGCCCACTCGGCAGGTTTGATCAGATAAGAATCATAGATAAAGAAAAGAGGTTTGCCGTGCGTACGGTAAAAAGCCGGATGATCACCATAAGTATCCACTATATATTGAATATTCTCCCTTACCGTTTGCGGGCTGCGTCCATTAAAAGGCTCTATATGAAAGCACACCTTTGCCCCTACTTTTGCAGCCTCATCCAGCAGGAGAGACACACTTTGGTTGCCATAATCGCTTTCTCCCCACCAAGTGACAGACAGTACACCGACATTCGCTTTTATATGCATCCGGATATGTTTCCGAATGATTTCAGGATCATTGCTGCTGTACGTTCCGAGCTCCGGATAAAAATTACAGGCGATGTCATCATTAAGTCCGGATATGGCACCGACATCTCCCGAATGTCCCGGAGCAAGGGCTATCGGGTGCATCCAGTGCTTCATTTCTCCATCCACTGACGGATTTCCATACCAATTATAATAAAAACTGATCGTATGGTCATCCAACGTAATGTTTGCCGCATCCAAATCGTGTTCACCGTTCATTTTCTTTTTGTTACCGTTACAGCCGGCACACAGAAATAATGCCAATAAAACAAAAACAAGTTCTTTCCTCATGTTCGTTTGTTTAAGAAAGTAGTCCCAAAGCCAGCTATCCGACGGCCTTGGGAACTACCCGGTTCGTAAAACAATTATCTATTCTCTACCCATTGAAAATCTCCGATCAGCCTGGCTGAGAATTTGCCCGTCAGATCTTTGATGTTATTGTTATCCGAAACAGTCTTATTCAATGTCCATCCGCATACCAGATCCGATTCGCTTCCAGTCACGGATTCCGGAGTATCCATCAGATGTTGTATTTCGGCCTGTGTCTTCGCCGATTTCCAGATATGCAGATGACGCATACATCCATTGGTGCTCTTTTCTCCGATACGGTTGGCAGTTGCGCTAAGCCCGGTAAAGGCAACCATAGCCACTTCCTTATCATTCGGAGTATATGGCAAACGGTCATCCCGGCCTCTTTCCGACAACATCAACTGACCGTTGACGTAAATCTTGGTCATCACCGGAATTCCGTCTCTGACTTCTCCGTCCACTCCGTTCTCGTTAGTGACAACTGCCACATGAACCCACTGATTTAGTGTGCTGAATGAGAAGCCCGGTTCAAACAAGTCACTATAGCCTATACCATACGTCATACGTAATCTGCCGAAGTGACTGTTTACCGCCCATCCTTTACGCTCGTGATCTTTCGTATCATCATCCGTGAAGGTGGAAAGCAAGAATACAAAGCTATTGAGATATTCGTCCACATCTGTCAGCTTCACCCAGAACTCGACTGTGAATGCTTGTTGCCCCTGCTCGCCAAAAGCTGAATACTCCGGATGAACACCAAAATCAATGTATCCGCCATTCTTTCCGTTGACCAACAGTTCAGCGGCAACCGGTAAAAAGTCTTCGGTACGTCTGGTCGCTCTGAAGTTCTTCTCTATCTGGTTAGCTTCACGGATAATGCGGTCGGCTTCACTGTCAGCCAACTTTTTGTTTCCTTCTTTCAGTTTAGCGATCGTTTCCTCCAGATAAACAATTTCATCATCCAGCATGGCTTTACTGGATACCGGATAGTTATCTTTCAGTTCGCCATATGTAGCTCCATCCCGCAGCGCAGTCAGGTTAGTCACCAATGTACTGAAGCGCTCTATGAAGATTTCGGTCTTGTCCGTTTCCGTCGGCCAGCCGCTATTGTCATCATCATCAGAACAAGAAGTAAATGCCAGCATCTGAAGCATCATAAACACTATCACTACCCAATTATATAAATAGTTATTTTTCATATCTATCCTGTATTTTCTGTTTCGTATCATTCTAATTCAATCCACCTATAGTCTCCGACCAGCTTTGCCGTATACTTTCCGGTCAAGTCTTTAATTTCCTGGTCGTCAAGCGCCATCTTCGCGAAAGTCCATCCGCAAACCAAATCGTCCTCTTCGCCCGTCACATTCTCCGGATGCTCCATCAACCGGCGGATTTCATCCTGAGTCTTGGCGGTACGCCAGATATGCAGATGTTTCATACTTCCGTTAGCACCTTTATCACCGATACGGTTGCCTGTAGCACTCATGCCGCCAAATGCCACCATCGGGACATTGCTGTCGTTAGAAGCATACGGTTTGGAAGCATCCTGATGAGAGGTGGTCGAAAGTTTCAGTTCACCGTTCATATACATTTTGGTCATGACAGGTCTGCCTCCATTCATCTCGCCGTCTACTCCGGTTTCATCCGTCACCACAGCCAAGTGTACCCACTCATTAACGGTGGCAAATCCGAAGGCAGGTTCCATCAGGTCATTAAAGCCCATTCCGTATGTCATACGCATGTTGTTGCCACCATAGTTGTAGCTATTCACGCACCAGCCTTTGCGTTCGTGATTGTTCGTATCATCATCCGTAAAGGTAGAGATCAGATAGAAGAAGCCTTCTACATCCTTCAGCTTTACCCAAAACTCAACAGTAAATGCCTGCTTGCCAACTTCACCGAATGTGGAATACTCCGGATGAGCGCCAAAGTCAATATATCCGCCATTCTTTCCGCTTACTTCCAGCTCTGCCGGAACCAGTAAGTCTTCCGTCCGGACAGTCGCCTTAAACTCGGCTATCTTTTCGTCCGATTCTTTCAGCAGTCTGGCTGTCTCTTCGGGAATCCGAGCTTCCGCCACTCCCGCTTCTTTTATCGTCTGAAGGAAATCTTTCAGCTTGGCTATCGCATCTTCCAGAATCGCCCGGCTTGTTTCAGGATACATTCCTTCCCGAAGCCCGAACTGGGATTCAGCCTGCAGGTCGGTCAACACTTTTATCTTCTTGCCTATCTGTTCACGATACTCATATACCTTCACTCCTTCTCCGTCATCATCCGAACATGAGTAGCAGATACCCATAGCGAAAGCCGAAAGAAAGACTATAACCAGTAACCGGATACTATATCTATTTTTCATATCTCATTTGTTTTAGATTCGTTTATAATTCCTTTAATAAATACCGCCTTCTTCTATGTACTTCCTGATAGAAGCGGCCAAATCCATCGGGAGCATAAATTCATACGTATCCGGACAATCCTGTTCAACCCGTTCGAGTTCCTTGATCAGTCTCTCGTACACTACCACTTTATTTCCTTCAAATCCGTAATAGTTGGTCAACAGATAGACATGCCGGAATAAAGGACGCCGCGGGCTGGGAGATACAGACATCAGATCACGGTATACGTCTCCATTATTGCGGCACATAGTCCCCTGATCAATACGCACCACGCCATCTACCAATTTGTAAGATGAGCCTGTGGTATGTGTCCGGTTAGATCCGTCCATAATCGCATCGACAGCCTTGCTCTTCATGTATTGTTCGAAATACATCTGCTCGTCTGTATTCCAGAGATGCGCCGTGTGGAAACCGGCAGTGGATAACCACTTCTTGTTCATTTCCAACCATTCCGCATATTTACCGCTCTGCGCATAATAATCACCATAGATAAACTGGAAACCGGAAGGCCCTGCCGTCAATTCATCGTTCGGAGTCATATTCTTATAGTAAAATTCAAGTAGCTTCGGATTCAATTCCTGCAAGCCTGCCGCCAAAGTCACTCCTACCGGAACTTCGCCTCTGCGCTTTCCTTCCTTGAATATCTGATAAAGAGAATTTGCATCGAACTGAATATTGTCTCCGTCACTCAGACTGATAGCGACATATATCTTACCCGGCTTCACTTCTCCGGCTATCCCTTTACGCTGCTGGAAGGCTTTGCTCGGGAAACTGCACCAATAACTGCCATTCGCATAATAGTCACTCACTACAAATCCTGCATTATGGATGTTGGTAATCTTATTCAGTTCGTCGCCATTGGCATTCATTCCATAACCAAATACCGAAGAACCCACCGGATAAGATCCGCTATTGAAGATATTATCCATGATCTGTTTGTCATCTCCATTAGAGTCGTCCAACCAGAAGACAAAGCCTTTAGAAGCAGCTACGTAATCGTACATTCTCCACGGATTATCTTTATAATCACTCCGCAATCCACCGGAGAAAGTTAGCTTCGGATGGCATTTGTCGGCATAGTGCGCTATCGCCCAGCCATAAGCTTCTGCCTTTGATGACCATTGGTTACGTATATCCCTAACTTCCAGATTTCCTATTCCCAGCTCATCCTCTATAAACTTTCTCATGGATTCCGTAACCGGAATGCCTTTCTCCTGTGACGAAATCATCTGTGCCATACTCCATGACCAAGGCTGATTCTCATCCCAGACTACCAGGCAGTTGAAGCGGTCTTTATACATATTATATAATGCCGCAAAGCCTCTGTTGCGGGAAGTATTCGCCAAAGGCTGCATCTCATACTGCACTTCGGCATCATCCAGCTGCGTCAAATCCTGCTGTAACCAGATCAGATAAGTCAGTGCCTGTTCCTGGTTAATCACTCCCTGCATGACAGCAGTGGTCAGCTTCGATATATTTTCGTCATCACGAATATCGAATACATTCACTTTCGCCACCGGCTGATTCTTAAAGAACATACCACTTTGAGGAGTCGCATCACTATGATAATCCATCAAAGGATGCAGCTTTTGCGCCCAGTTCTTCACCAGACGGGCAGTCACTCCGGCAGACATCTCTCCGGTCGTTCTGACAACTTTCATTTCATATCGGTAAGACAACAGGCTATTGTCCGTAATCGCAAATTCCGCGCTCTGCACTCCTTTGGCAACCGTCTGTTGCTCATTAGTCTGCAAATCCTTTACCTGCACCTCCTTGATATCCGTAATATAAGGATCAATCCAGGTGACCACTGCTTTTCCATTGATCTCCTCCACACGGGGAGTACGGACTTCATTTCCTCTTTCGGCCGTTGTTCCAAATTCATCGTCATCCTCGCTGCAACCGAACATTGAAAAGGAAAAGATAAATAAAAACGACCATAGACTGGTGAGTACAATCATCTTTTTCATTGTGTTATATTTTAGATTTTAATATTATTATTCTGACTTTATTCCGGCAAACTCTCTGAAGAGGGCGGCACGGCATCCGAAGCTATCCCCCACTTCTTATTGGGCTTATCTCCCATCTGCAAAACCAGACGTCCGCCGTTTTGAATATCCGCATGGCTGAACCACGGCTTATTCCACGGCGTTCCATTCAAGGTAGCCGACTGGATGTACTTATGGTCCGGCGCATAATTCTCCGCTATGATCTCAAAATAATGTCCGTCACCTACCTCCATCTTTGCGGATTGGAATACCGGACTGCCGATATTATAAGTTGGAGAACCGGGAGTTACCGGATAAAAGCCCATCATGGAGAATACCACAAATGCAGTCATTCCACCTCCGTCTTCATCACCGGGAACGCCCATCAAGTCATTACGGAACCACTGGTTCAGCAAAACGCGAATCCTTTTTTGTGTCATCCACGGCTGACCGGCATAGTTATACAAATAAGGAATATGCAGACAAGGCTCATTTGCCATAGAGAACTGGCCGACATTACCGGTATGGTCCGGCAACTGATGATAGAAATCAAACTTGCTCCGCCCCAACGGTTCATTGAATGTCTGATTCAATCTCTCGATAAATGAAGCCTGTCCACCCATCAAGGCAATCAAATCCGCCGGATTGTGCTGCACATCCCAACGATAGATCCAACCGTTGTTTTCACCATAATAGCCACGTGCCCCCTGTCCTCCCGAATATCGATAGTCAAACGGTTCGATAAACTTTCCGTCCTTGTTCTTGGGATGAAAGAAACCCGTTTCCGCATTATAAACATTCCGGTACGTATAAGACATCCTCATAAACTTCTTATAGTCATCGGTCTTGTTTAATGTTCTGGCTATCTGTGCCAGACACCAATTATCGTAACAGTTACCCAACATAACCGCAACCGCTTGTCGTCTCTCGAACGAATGAACAGCCTTGCAAGTTTCTTCTTCGCCAGGGTTCAGTGCAGGGAAAAATCCTTTTTCCTGATAGAACTTATCGAGCTCCGTCAACGGACATCTCAGCCAGGGCAACAACGTTTTTTCTGTAATCGCTCCTTTGCAGGCTTCATAAGCAGCCTCCAGATCAAAGTCTTTCAATCCTTTGCAATAAGCATCCCAGATAACTGCCACTGCATGATTGCCATTCATCCGGTGACTGTCTCCGGTCACCTCGGGGAAGGTAGGCATCCATCTTCTGTCCGACTGTTCTGCCATCCGTATATATGAACGAATCATATCGAGTTCCTTCTGCGGTTCTATCAAGATACGCAACGGATGTGTAGCCCGGTAAGTATCCCATATCCAGTCATCTGTATAAAAAGGTACTCCGCCATCTTCATGAATCTTGCCATCGAAAGCACTGTAATATTTCCCGTCCTCCGAAAGATTGATCATGCGTTCGTAGGTACGATAAAGGGAAGTGTAGAAGATTTCTTTTTCGTCTTCCGAACCGCCTTCTATCACAATCTTGCCCAATGTCTTGTTCCATATCCTGCGTCCGGCATCCGCCACCGCCTTTACATCATAGGTGGTGATGTCACGTTGCAGATTCTTCTTTGCCTGCTCGGCACTGATAAAGGAAATTCCGTAACGTAGATTCAGGTTCTTCTCGCTTCCATAATACAAAGCGATGGCACTGCCTTCCTTACTTTCCATATCAACTTTTCCATCTGCCAGTACCCCTTTGCGTAAAGGTAGTTGACTGGTTTCGAGATACAGATAGATTTTGGTAGGAGTGTTGTCAATAACCTGATAGCCACTGACTCCTTTTTCTTCAGCGACCAGCTTTCCGTTCTTCGTATTCACCACCAGAGCATTATCACCTTCCGTCCCAAAACTGATATGATAAATACCAGCCTGATGTGAAGGGGCATACTCAACCTGTATATCAGCCTCATCCAGGTATACGGAATAACTATAGGGGGTAATATTCTCCAAATCATAGGAGTAAGATACAATCGGTCGGGATACCTCTCCCTGCACCGGACTCAGGTTAAAAGCCGAGCTGCCTCTATGACTGGTCACCACGACCGGAAGGCCGTTTACCCTGTCCGATGTATAGTCTCCCCTTTCCGGATAGACCCTGAGCATCGAGTTCGGCAGATGTACGGTTGGGTAAGTAGGCACCAGCAGATGGCTGATATTGCCGATATATGGATTTACATAATCGACAAAGTCTTTCGTGGGCGTCTGATCCGTATGGGTACACGAAAAAAACGCCATCGCCATCAAACAGGAGCCGACTGTTCTTTTTATATTCAATCTGTTCATCATCATTCTATATGAATATGTCTGTTCATTAATCAGGTTAGTTCATCGTTATCTTTCCGGCAGCAGCATCCGGATGCTGCTTCAGATTGATACGATAGAGTTCAAAAAATGTCGGTGCATCCAGCAATTCAATATTCGTATGCCGCTGTTTCAACTCATCACAAATCCCTTTATACCAGGAAGGTGACTTCAATATGGCTCTGAACCAATGGAAAGGAACCGGACGTTTCTCCACTCTTTCCACAATCACATCCGTTGCCCTGCGGTAATCATGATCTACAATATCATAATCTGCCCGGATCACCGGCATATCATTGTGCAGCAATGTCAAAGGCATCTTCTGCGGAACTATTCCATTCGGACTGAACGATGCGTAACAGTCCAATCCGTCTGAATCCAGTCCGGGGGCTTCGCCGTCAATCACAAATCCTGTAATGGTCAATCCCCACTTCTGATAATATTTGCTGCAATGCTTTGCCCATGCACTCAATCCGCTTTTCAATCCGGACACCGAGCGAGGCTCTTGCAACATACCCGGCATTAAATATCCGGCACCATTGTCAGCAGCGGCAAAATAATCATTCGGAGTAGCCGTCACCCGATAATTATGCATCACCATCGGAACGCGTTCTGCAAGTACAGGACTGACAGACCACATCAAAGGCACTTCTCCCCGGCTAGGTTCGTCCCACAGGAAAGGGGTAGTCTGAGCAATCCAGGAGGAGGAATCATAATCGCCTACATAGAAGAGGATAAAGTTCCGTCCCTGAAAGTTGATTGTTCCGTCACGGTTCAGATAGCCTCTGTCCATCAGTTCCTGATGTGTCACCCACTTTTGGGGATACTTTTCCTGAAGAGGAAAATGTTGCCAGAAGGAGGAGTTAGCCAATGCTCCCAGTCCGATGGCATCGGCATCCTTAAAGGCATTATAAGCACTGATAATACGGGAAAATTCCCACTCGGTAGCTACATCTTCATGCTTTCCTCCAGCATGCTGCGTATATTTATAAATCCAGCTCGGGAAACCTCCGATATAGCAGAATTTCTCTCCTTTATTTTGCTTATAGGCTTCTTGCAGAAAAGTTTTCAGTATCTGCAAGTCCAGTCCTTCTTCTTGTGTCGGATCATCCGTTGCCGGCTCGTCTCCCCAAGGAGAAAGGTCAAAGAAAAAAGCTTTCTTGCTGACAAAAAAGTCATGATTGGTCAATTGGTGATGGTTCGTTACCGTCCGGGTAGGATCGGTACGCCAGAACTGGTCGATGTAATAAGCGGCGTACTCCGTATTGCATAACCCTTTCTTCAGGTATTTCTCTATAAACCATACATAGGGATCGATTTTCAGAGATCCTGTCGAAGGTTGACCGGTTCCGGCAATCCTTCCTTTGCCCGTGAAAAGAGAAGAACCATCTTTGTTCACCAGCCAGCATTTCACAGCCAGCTTCGGTCCTTGCAGTACCAAACGGGTATAGAGACTATTGGGAGATATGTCATAGCGCACAGCTATCAGATTCTCGATTCCTGCCACAGATGAAGCAATATTACTGGTAGATGCTACTTTTGAGTCATAAACAACCACTCCGCGTATTTCTTTTCTGAAAACGGTCACGACATCCGACAGTTCCGTGTAAGCTATCGTATCACGTCCCGCCAGCCACTGTCCTGCCTGACGGTATTTATTCCACCAATAATCATCGACATTCTCTCCCTGCCCGTTCTTGACATAGCGAATGTACAATCTCGGACTATTCCGATTCACAATGCCTTGCAAGGTAGCTGTCGTATGCATAATGTCCCATAGTTGCTCCGCCTTCTCCTGTTCTTTCAGATCAAGTTCATTGAGCGTTCTCAAATCCAGTATCCGGACCGGATCACGAGATTCTGCCAACAATATCTCTGAACAAAAGACAGAGACCGCAAGGAATACCAACTGTAAATACTTTCTCATGGCTTTTCCGTTTTTATGCTAAATATCCAACTGTACAGATGCCGAATAATTGTACTTTGTCTCACTTCCGTGAGACTGTGCACCGATCCGGAAATAATAACTCTTGCCCGGAACCAGCGTGGAAGTGTAGTCTTCCAGATTGATAGACAATTCGAAAGCCTCACCATCAGTAATGGAACGGTTTAGTTCTTCTGTCCGGTTGACAATATTCAGTTTGTTGGATACATCGATGTGAGAGTGTGCAAACAACGAAATACGATAGACCTCGTTACTGGTCACCTGCTCCAGTTTGAATTTCGCCACTACCTTTCTTCCGATCACAGATATTTCCGGTTCAATGATCCGCAGATAAGGATTCACTTCGAAGACCTGATAATTCTTTCCCGGCTTTATTTTCATATCCAGAGTATCCAAAGGAACGTAGTTCCCACGATTCAGGATGATTTTATAGTCACCGGAGAAAATCATACCGTTATAAAACGTTCCGTCTTTTTTAACGACCATATTCTGAACAGGAGGATTATCTCCCCACCCCTGTTCGATGAAATAAACGCGGGAACCGTCCGATATCTCCTGTTGAATGAGTTCTCCGGTCTTCCGGTCTCTCAGTTCGCCGGCAAAGATTGCATCCGGCCCTTCGAGATTATCTTTTTCACAAGAGTAAAACATACTGCCTGCTACTACAACGCATAATAAAAATAGAAGCTTTTTCATATCTAATCTATATTTTAGAATATACTAATTAAGGATTCTGTACCAGACCATTAGCCCCCGTACCCGGAATACTCTTATAATACCAGCTATAATCAAAGGTCTTTGATTCAATGCCCAACGGATTGACACGTACAAATACATAATGCGCAGGATTTGTCCGCAGGTCAAGGAAAGGTACAAGTCCCTTTCTCACCCGGTTTTCAAATTCCTTATGGAAAGTTCTCCAGCGCGACAAATCCCATCTGCGTTTGTTTTCAAATGCCAGCTCGACAAAACGTTCTTTGCGAACATTCGCCTGAGTCAATGCAATGTCATCTTTGTGAGCCGCTCTTTTGCGGACCGCATTCAAAGCGTCTTGTGCAGCCTGTTTTTCAGCAGAAGTAGAGGTTGTCTTTTCGATAACAGCTTCTGCATAGTTGAGAAGAATTTCCCCATAACGGAAATCGATCCAAGGCTGTGTACCTTTACTCCATGCCTGCTCAACCGGACTTTCTATCTGCAAGAACTTCTTAAACAGGAATCCGCTGCGGGTATAATGTCCCAAAGTCGGATCGAATCCTGAATATTCCGTGCTTTTCTCCGCTCCGTAAGTATAATAGATCAGACCATCCTGTCCCTTCTCCGAAGCCTGAGTCCTATAATGATAACCGGAACCGTCAGCTTTCACCAGACCACCCTGGATAATGATCTTCGTACTTCCGAAGTTCTGTCCCGGGAATAACACCATGGCACTCAAACGGGCATCACGACCGGCAAATGCCTGGTAAGGTTTATCTATCGGGAAAGACAGGTATCGGGTGGATAAGTTAAATCCATTATAATCACTTTCATTTCCATCCACACGAGTGCTGATCGGCTTGGGTGTTCCGGTTCCGTCATCCGTATAATCTTCGAAAGAGTCGACAAAATCCAGTGTCGGATTCATACGACCGGGATAGAGATTCGGGTCGAGGATCATCTGACGGGGGCTGAACCAGACATCATAGTTATGTGCCAGAATGGTATTTGCAGCATAGGCCTTCATGAAGATAGGCTCTTTCAATCCGTCCAGACATTGGAAAGGTTGTTCAAATAACTTTTGATAGTTGGTTGTCGCTTCTTCCGGAGTAGCGGGGGAAGGTTTGTAAAGACCGAACTTACCACTATTCATGATTTCCTGTGAAGCTGATATACATTCATCATAATAATGATCAGCCGATATAACTTCTATACCTACCAGCTTCTGGTCAACAGCCGGACCAGAGAAAGAGACATAAGGCTGATGAGTAAACTTGGCAACGGAAGCTGCATACAGAGCTGCTCTTGACTTCAGTGCCAATGCTACCCATTTGTTCGCTCTCAGCACATCATTTTCATTCGCATCTCCAAAAAGCGATACTGCCTGGTCACATTCTTCCAAGACAAAGTCCCAAGTATCTTTCTCCGTATTTCTGGGGACACGCAGTTCTTCGATATTACCGTTATACTCCTGCGGTTCTTTAATGATAGGTACCCCACCGTATCTTTTGGCTAAGGCAAAATAGGTATAAGCTCTCAGGAAATGAGTTTCCGCATTGATCTCATTCTTTTGCTGTTCGGTAATACTGGTCAATGTAGGAATAGTAACCAACAGACTGTTTAAATCACGAATGAGTTTATAACCGTCTTCCCAATAATCGAACCACTCTTCTCCAAAGTCATTGTACTCCGGATGGATAGCCTCATCACAGAAATGAGCAGCCATAAAACCGGCATTATTCACATCCGTACCGACTCCCACATTGAAGCCGCGATTCGGTGAATAGGTAAAATCTTCGATAGGCAAACGACCGTACAGATTGGCCATATGTGCCTGTACTCCTTCCGGAGTAGAGAACAATTCATCCGCCGGAATTTTATTCTTCGGATCGATATCAAGCAAATCGCTACATCCGCCTAGCAGAAACATGGCTCCCAATAATAAACAACTATATATTTTCATAATCATCTTCTTTAAAAGTTCAAGGTCAATCCAAAGTTAAAGCTCTTATTCAGAGGATAATTCAAGCCGGCACTATAGTCTCCTTCAATCTTTTCCGGATCGAATGCCTTTACAAACGGGTCACAGACAGTAAACAGGTTATTTCCGTTCGCATAGATTCTTAAACTACCGATACCCAGTTTATGCATCAGTCGGGGACTGAAGGTGTAGCCGATCTCAATTGTTTTCAGTCTCAGATAAGAAGCGTTCTTACGCCATATCTGCGAATCCCTCGTATAGAACGATCCCATGTCCTGCTCCAGACGGATGGCCGGCCATTCTCCCGGTATCCATTCACTGTTCGCATCATACGGGTCGGACAGATGCCAACGGTCGTAGAAGTATTCGGGGGTATTGCCACCCTTGAAACAGAGCATCTTTGCGTATACCTCGTCAAACTGCACCGTGTACAGGGCAGAACCTTGAAAAAGAGCATAGAAGTCGAAGTTCTTCCAGGATGCTTCCACATTGAAACCATAGTGAATCAACGGGCTGCCGGACCAGAATAAAGGGGTCTTGTCCAGATCATTCACCACTCCGTCACCGTTTACGTCTTTCAGGATGTAGTCACCGGGAAGTTCCTTGGAATTTCCGTTATCCCCATTCTGAATCGGATATGTATTAATCTCGTCAAAGTTCTGGAAACGTCCGTCCGTCTGATACCCCCAGATAAAATCTCCCCAGCGGTTGGATGACTGGTTTCTCCATCTTTCCATACTGCTCTTGTAAGGACCGCTCTCTATATAACGGCGTTGGGTACGCGCCAAGTTAAAGTTACCGGATACACTGTAGTGGAAATCACCGATTTTGTTGGTATGAGTCAATGTAAATTCAATACCCCTCGTACGGTCGCCGTTCAGGTTTTCCTGTGGCAACTTGGAACCGAACGTATTGGGAAGAGAACCGTAACGGTCGGCCAACAGGCCGCTGCGGTCACGCTGATAAATATCAAACTCTACTGCGATCAGCCGGTTAAAGATTGAAAAGTCAATACCAATATTATACATATTCACTTTAATCCAGGTCAGATTCTTATTGATCATCACAGGAGAAGCTACTCCATTGGTATAATTTCCCTGGCTGAATACATATCCGCCACTGTTCAACGTGTAACCGGAGAAGTATTGGAACGGATCACCGGCATCTTGCCCCGAACGACCGGCAGAGAAACGAAGTTTCAGATTATCGACAAACTTGAAGTTGTCTTTGATAAAGCTCTCTTCCGAAATTCTCCATCCTACGGAAGCGGACGGAAAGAATGCCCATCTGCTGCCCGGAGCATATCGATAAGAACCGTCGTATCTGCAAGCAAGCTCTGCCAGATATTTGCCTTTATAATCATAGGTCAGACGCCCGATATGAGAAAGATAAGCCTGGTGTTCCGAGGAACCGGATACTTTCTGGTCAGATTCGCGTGCATTGTCCAGTTCACCGATTGTGAAAAAGTCAAACTTGCGCTCACCATTCATCCAGTTTGCTTTCTCTTCGCGTCTTTCGAAGACATAAGTAGCTCCGATGGTATGGTTGCCGAACGTTCTGTTATAGTTTGTCTGAAACTGCATATCCACCCGTTCCGATTCTCTGCGATTATCCTGAAGCAAAGCCGGATAGTTGGCATCTGCCGCTGTATACTCGCCCGTATATTCGCCATAGGTATATGTCTTAAAACCTTTCCGCGTAGCCTTATATCCGTAGTTATTGTAATCGTAGATAAAAGTACCTTTCACCTTCAGCCCCTTTACATAAGGAATATTATACTCTAATGCAAACTGTGTCTGCAAGTTCTTATTCCGCTCTTTAGCGCTGCCGGTATAATCGGCATCGATCATAGCTGCCGGATTAGGAACATAAGAGAAGTTATTATAATAATCCGGATTGTCATTGGCATAGATAGAAGTAGTCGGCGGATTTACACGCGTACTCTTAAATATATCATAGAAAGGAAACCAGGGACGGTTGGTGGTATCATAACGTCCGCCAAGATTGATACTGGCTGTCAGGTCTTTGGTAATCTTCAGACTGACATTGGAACGGAATGTATATTTATCATAAGTCAATGCGTTATTCTTCAACAAGCTGTTATCGGTGGCATAACCGAAACTACCGTAATAACTTACTTTGTCGGTACCACCTTCCAGGGACAGAGTCGTCTGGAACTGTGTGGCGTGCTTATTGAAAACGGCATCATACAAGTCTA
>OLXX01000357.1_pt1 | contig 21299 bp, 17 predicted proteins | sample 1644211 | NCBI WGS metagenome assembly OLXX01 (sample SAMEA103958145, study PRJEB25191) | human gut metagenome | biome: human-associated habitat [ENVO:00009003]; feature: intestine environment [ENVO:2100002]; material: feces | place: Germany | collected 2013/2015 | reverse complement strand
CGCGCCCCCGGCCTCGCGCGCCAGCGCCAGGCAGCGGCGGATCGCCAGGGACTCCACCTCGTTCGGGCGGCTCCGAGGATGCCACTCAGGGCCGGTCCGCCCCGCCGCCAGATTGGCGGCAACGCGCCGGTTGACCTCGTCGCCCAGCTCGCAGTGCACGCCTACGACACCAATGTCCGCCGTCGCCTCGAAAAGCGCCAGCAACTCACGGTCTCCCAAGCGGAGATTCTCATAGGCCATGTACGCCTTGAAGCTCGTGACGCCCTCGCGCTCCATGTCCGCAAGCTCGGCGCGCGTGGCCTCGTTCCAGTCCGTCACAGCCATGTGGAAGCCGTAGTCGCAGGAGCAGTGCCCGTCGGCGCGGCCGTGCCAGGCCTCCAGCGCCTCGGCCAGAGTGTGTCCGCGGTCCTGCGTGGCGAAGTCCAGTATCACCGTCGTACCGCCCGCCAGCGCCGCTGCTGTGCCGGAGGCGAAGCTGTCCGCCGTCACCGTGCTGCCCGTGTCCATCTCCAGGTGCGTGTGAGCGTCTATGAAGCCGGGAAACAGCAGGCATCCGGCAGCGTCCCAGCTCTCGTCATAGGGCAGGTCACCTCCAACAGCGGCTATGCGACCGTTTTCGACGTACAGATCGGCCTTGACACTCCCGTCGGGGCCGACTATTGTCCCGTTTTTAATGCAGAGCATGGCTTATTTGCCCCCTTTATCATCTGTTATGCCCCGATTATACGCCCTGTTGCCAAAAATAACAACGTCTCTATCGTAAATTCTTACAAAATTTTTGTTTTCATAAAAAAGTTCTTGCATCGATTTCAACTATTTGTTATTATGATAGCGTAAGTGTTAAATATTTGATGACTGTAACGAAGTGTTGCGCACACGGGTCATTTCCTGCTTAAATCCAAGCATTTTTAATCTGTCTGCGCACCTGAGCGGGGGCGCCGGACAGGCGCCCCCTTCGTTTTTCCTGACAAAAAGTTTAAGCTAAAAAATATTTTTAAATAGAGGTGTTGACATGCTTATCATTGGAAACGGAAGGCTCATCACCAGGGACGCGGAGAACCCCTATTTTGAGCACGGCGCGGTGGTATGCGACGGCGGCACGATAGTCGCGGCGGGGGACGAGACCGCGCTGCGCGCGCAGTATCCGGACGCCGAGTATCTGGACTCCCACGGCGGCGTCATCATGCCGGGCCTCATAAACGCGCACACTCACATATATTCCGGCCTTGCCCGCGGCCTCTCGATAAAGGGCAACGCTCCGACGAACTTCCTTGAGGTGCTTGAAGGCACCTGGTGGAACATAGACAGGCATCTCGACATCGAATCCACCAAGGCCAGCGCCTACTGCACCGTTGTGGACAGCCTCAAGATGGGCGTCACGACCATCTTCGACCACCATGCAGGCTTCGGCGCGATACGCGGCAGCCTTGCGGCGATCGCCGAGGTCACGCAGGAGCTCGGCATCCGCGCCTGCCTCTGCTACGAGGTCTCCGACCGCGACGGCGAGCAGAAGTCCCTCGACTCCATCGAAGAGAACGCGGAGTTCATAAAGTGGGCGAAGGCCGAGAACAGCGAGATGATAAAGGCCATGTTCGGCGGCCACGCGCTTTTCACGATCTCGGACAAGACCTTCGAGCGCATGGTCAAGGCCAACGACGGCATGACCGGCTTCCACATCCACGTCGCGGAGGGCATGAACGACGTGTACGACAGCCTGCAAAACTACGGCCGCCGCCCGGTGCAGAGGCTGCAGGACCACGGCATACTCGGTCCCATGACGGTGCTTGGCCACTGCATCCACCTGAACACGGCAGAGATGGATATCATCAAGGCCACGGACACGATGGTCGTGAACAACCCGCAGAGCAATATGTCCAACGCCGTCGGCTGCTCGCCGGTGCTGCAGATGTACGCCAAGGGCATTCTGGTCGGCCTGGGCACAGACGCCTACACGCACGACATGATCGAGTCCTGCAAGACCGTTGTCGGCATCCAGCGCCACAACGCCTGCCACCCGAACGTCGGCTGGTGCGAGGCGACCGATATGCTCTTCAAGAACAACCCGAAGATAGCGGGCAAGTACTTCGGCCGCGAGTTCGGCGTCATAAAGCCGGGCGCGGCGGCGGATGTCGCGGTGTTCGACTACCGCCCCTTCACCCCCTTCTCCGACGCCAACATCGACGGACACATCCTCTTCGGCTTTGAGGGCAGGCGCTGCACGCACACCGTCGTGAACGGCAAGGTCCTCGTCAAGGACCGCGAGCTCAACTATGCGGACGAGGCTGCGATAAACGCCCGCGTCATGGAGAGCGCGGAGCGCCTCTGGGGCGCACTCAACGGTTGAGAATAATTTTGTGTAATAAATAGGAGGCAAGTAAAATGAGCGACCGTATGCACTGCATCCCCTTCCGGAACCTGCTGGACTGGGTTCTCGGCGAGTGGGAGGAGAGCGGCTCCGTATTCGGCTGCAAGAAGCTCTACAAGGCCGGTGACGGCGAGCTGCGCCCCGCGCCCTTCATGGGCCGTTTCCTTGAGACCCCGATAGGCCCCGCTGCGGGCCCGAACACCCAGCTCGCGCAGAACATTGCGGCGTCCTACGTCTGCGGCGGCCGCATGTTCGAGCTCAAGACCGTGCAGATAATCGACGGCGAGGACCTGCATGTTTCGAAGCCCTGCATTCTTGCCGAGGACGAGGGCTACAACTGTGAGTGGAGCACCGAGCTCACCGTACAGCAGGCCTATGAGGAGTACATAAAGGCCTGGTTCCTCCTGCATCTGCTGGCCAAGGAGCTCTCCCTGGGCAGGCAGGACGGCTTTGTGTTTAACATGAGCGTCGGCTACGACCTTGCGGGCATCAAGAGCGAGAAGATAGACCGCTTCATCGAGGGCCTGAAGGACGCCTCCCAGACCGCCATCTGGCGCGAGTGCCGCGAGGCTCTCATCGAGGCTCTGCCGAGGTGCAAGGCCATGACCGCCGCCGACGTCGACGCCATCTCCCCCAACGTGTGCAGCAGCATCACGCTCTCCACGATGCACGGCTGTCCCGCCGGCGAGATAGAGGGCATCGCGAGCTATCTCATGGAGGTTAAGGGCCTGAACCTCTACCTCAAGTGCAATCCCACCCTGCTGGGCTACGACTACGCCCGCAAGGCTCTCGACGACCTGGGCTTCACGGATATCAGCTTCGGCCGCGAGCAGTTTGAGTCCGACCTGCAGTATGCGGACGCGGTGCCGATGATAGGCCGCCTGCGTGAGAAGGCTGCGGCCCTGGGCCTCTCCTTCGGCGTGAAGCTGACCAACACCTTCCCCGTGCAGGTGCTGCGCGGCGAGCTGCCCGACGAGGCGATGTACATGAGCGGCCGGACTCTGCTGCCTCTGAGCCTCGGCGTTGCGGCGGCGCTGACCCGCGAGTTCGACGGCGAGCTGCCCATCAGCTACTGCGGCGGCGCAAACGCCCAGAACATGGCGGAGCTGTACGCGGCCGGGCTGATGCCCATCACGGTCTGCACCGACATTCTCAAGCCGGGCGGCTACCACAGGCTGAACTCCATGGCCCTGGCCCTTGAGAAGGCCTCGATAAACCCGCCCCCGAAGCCGGACGCCGAGACACTCGAGCGCCTCGCGAAAACCCTCTGCGGGCCTGCGGGCGCGGTGCGCAACGGCCGCAAGCGCAAGTCCAAGGCGGAGTTCGTTGAGTTTGCCCCCCTGTGCAAGACGGTCTGCGGCAGCTGCGCCACGCTCTGCCCGAACCGCGCCAACGTGGTCATCCCGGTCGAGGGCCGGACTCAGATGCTCCACATCGACGGCATGTGCAACGAGTGTGGCAACTGCGCGAGCTTCTGCCCCGAAAAGCATGCGCCCTATCTCGAGAAGCTGACCCTCTTCTGCAACACCGAGGAGATGGCGGAAAGCTCCAACAGCGGCTTTGCGCCGGTCAACGCGGAAAAGACGAAGTTTGCCGTCCGTCTTGCCGGCGAGAGCTATGTCTACGAGCTCGGCGCGGAGGGCTCCGCTGTCCCGGCTGAGATAGCCGAGGTCATCGAGACCGTCGCCAAGCGCTTCCCCTGGCTGATGTACGACTGATTCGGAGGTCATTAAATATGGACAAGATAAAGTGGGTAGCAAACGTAATGCCGAAGACGGCGGACTTGAGTCTGCCGGTGATGAGCCTGGAGAATGTGAAAAAGGCTCGTGCGTTCCACAAGAGCTTTCCGCAGTACGCGGAGACGCCGCTGGCGAAGCTGGACGGGATGGCGAAAGAGCTGGGCCTGGGGAAGCTCTTCGTGAAGGACGAGAGCTACCGCTTCGGGCTGAACGCCTTCAAGGTGTTGGGCGGCTCGTTCGCGATGGCGAACTACATCGCGGAGGCCGTGGGCAAGGACGTGTCCGAGTGCGACTACGCCTACCTCACGAGCGACAAGCTGCGTGAGGAGTTCGGTCAGGCGACCTTCTTCACTGCCACCGACGGCAACCACGGCCGCGGCGTGGCCTGGGCGGCGAACAAGCTGGGCCAGAAGGCCGTAGTGCTGATGCCGAAGGGGAGCACAAAGACCCGCTTCGACAACATCGCGAAGGAAGGCGCGAAGGTCACCATCGAGGAAGTGAACTACGACGAGTGCGTGCGCAGGGCCAACGCTCTGGCCGAGGCGACGGAGCACGGCGTCATGGTGCAGGACACTGCCTGGGACGGCTACGAGAAGATCCCGGCCTGGATAATGGAAGGCTACGGCACGATGGCCTCTGAGGCGTCTGAGCAGCTGGGCGAGCGCCCGACGCACATCTTCGTGCAGGCGGGCGTGGGCAGCCTGGCGGGAGCCATCCAGGGCTACTTCGCGAACCTGTACCCGGACAACTGCCCGACCACCGTGGTCATGGAGGCGCAGGTGGCGGACTGCCTCTACCGCAGCGCGGCGGCCGGTGACGGCAGCGTCAAGTTTGCGACGGGCGACCTGCAGACCATCATGGCAGGCCTCGCCTGCGGCGAGCCGAACACCATCGGCTTCGACATACTCAAGAACCACACCTCCTTCTTCGTCTCCTGCCCCGACTGGGTGGCTGCGAAGGGCATGCGTATGCTGGGCGCTCCGGTGAAGGGCGATCCGCAGGTCATCTCCGGCGAAAGCGGAGCCGTGGGCATGGGCCTCGTGGCGACGCTGATGACGGATCCGGAGTACAAGGAGCTGAAGGAGGCCATAGGCCTCGATGAGAACAGCGTGGTTCTCATGTTCAGCACCGAGGGCGACACCGACCCGGAGAACTACAGGGCGATCGTCTGGGGTGGCAAGCAGGTGTGAGGAAATACCGGGGGGAAACCCCTTGGTAGGGTTTCCCCCCGAGCCCCCCTTCCTGACCTTTTTGAGAATAGAGGGTTCCGCACTCTGCGGAGTGCGGCCAGGGACGCCGTCCCTGGACCCTGCCGCCTTTTGAAAAAGGCGGGCGAAAACTTCAAACTAGGGCATAACAACAATAACATAGGAGGATGCGCAAGATGGACTTCGAGAAAATCAAGGCAGCGGCCGAGGGCTACAAGGCGGACATGAGCCGCTTCCTTCGCGCCATGATCTCCCACCCGAGCGAGAGCTGTGAGGAAAAAGAAGTAGTGGCCTGCATCAAGGCCGAGATGGAAAAGCTCGGCTACGACAAGGTCGAGGTGGACGGCCTCGGCAACGTCATCGGCTGGATGGGCGAGGGCGAGAAGATCATCGCCATCGACTCCCATATCGACACGGTCGGCATAGGCAACATCGCGAACTGGACGCACGACCCCTACGAGGGCTACGAGGACGACGAGGTCATCTACGGCCGCGGCGGTTCCGACCAGGAAGGCGGCATGGCCTCCGCAGTCTACGGCGCCAAGATCATGAAGGACCTTGACCTCATCCCGAAGGGCTACAAGATCATGGTCGTCGGCTCCGTGCAGGAAGAGGACTGCGACGGCATGTGCTGGCAGTACATCTACAACAAGGACAAGATAGTCCCCGAGTTCGTCATCTCCACCGAGCCGACCGACGGCGGCATCTACCGCGGCCACAGGGGACGCATGGAGATCCGCGTCGACGTCAAGGGCGTGTCCTGCCACGGCTCCGCCCCCGAGCGCGGCGACAACGCCATATACAAGATGGCGGACATCCTGCAGGACGTCCGCGCCCTCAACGAGAACCCCGCCGACGACAGCGTGGAGATCAAGGGCCTCGTGAAGATGCTCGACCCGAAGTACAACCCCGAGCACTACGAGGACGCCCGCTTCCTCGGCCGCGGCACCTGCACCACCTCCCAGATCTTCTACACCAGCCCGAGCCGCTGCGCCGTGGCTGACTCCTGCTCCATCTCGATCGACCGCCGCATGACCGCGGGCGAGACCTGGGACTCCTGCCTCGAGGAGATCCGGAACCTCCCGAACGTGAAGAAGTACGGCGACGACGTGAAGGTGAGCATGTACATGTACGACCGTCCGTCGTGGACCGGCGAGGTCTACGAGACCGAGTGCTACTTCCCGACCTGGATCAACAAGGAGAACGCGGCGCATGTCCAGGCCGTCGTTGACGCCCACCACGCTCTGTGGGGCGCCGAGCGTATCGGACCCGAGGGAGCGATGCACCTGCGTCACCGCCCGCTCATAGACAAGTGGACCTTCTCGACGAACGGCGTGGCCATCCAGGGCCGCTACGGCATCCCCTGCGTAGGCTTCGGCCCCGGCGCTGAGAGCCAGGCCCATGCCCCCAACGAGATCACCTGGAAGCAGGACCTCGTGACCTGCGCTGCTGTGTACGCCGCCGTGCCGGGCCTGTACAAGGAAGAGAACAAGACGGCGGACGTGAGCCAGTTCCGCGCCACGCTGACCGACAACGACATTAAGTGAGAAAGGGAGTAATAAAAATGGACAAGACTCTGCAGATGTATATAGACAAGCTGAACAAGCTGAACTTCAAGGAGATGTACGAGGGCGACTTCTTCCTGACCTGGGACAAGACGGACGACGAGCTCGAGGCCGTGTTCACCGTCGCGGACGCTCTGCGCTACATGCGTGAGAACAACATCTCCACCAAGATCTTCGAGTCCGGCCTGGGCATCAGCCTGTTCCGCGACAACTCCACCCGCACCCGCTTCTCCTTTGCCTCTGCCTGCAACCTGCTGGGCCTTGAGGTCCAGGACCTCGACGAGGGCAAGAGCCAGATAGCCCACGGTGAGACCGTGCGCGAGACCGCGAACATGATCAGCTTCATGGCGGACGTCATCGGCATCCGTGACGACATGTACATCGGCAAGGGCCACACCTACCAGAAGGAAGTTGTCGAGGCCGTGACCGAGGGCTACAAGGACGGCGTTCTGGAGCAGAAGCCGACGCTGGTGAACCTCCAGTGCGACATCGACCACCCGACCCAGTGCATGGCCGACATGCTGCACATCATCCACGAGTTCGGCGGTGTGGAGAATCTGAAGGGCAAGAAGCTGGCGATGACCTGGGCTTACTCCCCGAGCTACGGCAAGCCTCTGAGCGTGCCTCAGGGCGTGATCGGCCTGATGACCCGCTTCGGCATGGACGTGGTGCTGGCGCATCCGGAAGGCTATGAGGTCATGCCTGAGGTCGAGGAGGTCGCGAAGAAGAACGCGGCTGCCTCTGGCGGCTCCTTCACCCGTACGAACAGCATGGCCGAGGCCTTCAAGGACGCGGACATCGTGTATCCGAAGAGCTGGGCTCCGTTTGCCGCTATGGAGAAGAGGACGAACCTGTACGGCGAAGGCGACACTGAGGGCATCAAGGCTCTTGAGAAGGAGCTGCTGGCCCAGAACGCGGAGCACAAGGACTGGTGCTGCACTGAGGAGCTGATGGCCACCACGAAGGACGGCAAGGCTCTGTACCTGCACTGCCTGCCTGCGGACATCAACGACGTGAGCTGCAAGGACGGCGAGGTCGAGGCGAGCGTGTTCGACCGCTACCGCACCCCGCTGTACAAGGAAGCGAGCTACAAGCCCTACATCATCGCGGCGATGATCTTCCTCGCCAAGAGCAAGGACCCCGCCGCCGCCCTCAAGGCCCTCGAGGACCGCGCCCAGAAGCGCAAGTTCTGCTGAGCGACAGAACAATAAAGACCTGACACTCTGCCCCTGCCCCCTCTGACAAGTGGGGGCAGGGAGACCCGCTGAATCGGAGGAGCAACACATGGACGAAAAGAAACTCACCGGACGGGAGCTGCTGTTCACCACGCACGGCATACCTCCCATGGGCGCTTCGCTCTCCCTCGCCTTCCAGCACCTCGTGGCCATGATAGTCGGCTGCGTCACCCCCGCCATCATAGTTGCCAATGCGGCCGGCCTCGATATGAGCGACCGCGTTATACTCATTCAAGCCTCGCTTGTCGTTTCGGCGATCTCTACCTTTTTGCAGATATTCCCCATTGGCGGCAAAAAGGGAGGATTCCGTTTCGGCTCGGGGCTTCCTGTAATTATAGGCGTAAGCTTTGCCTATGTTCCCAGCATGCAGGCCATTGCCGGTGAGGGCGGACACCTCGGCGTTGCCAACATTGCGGGCGCGATGCTGGTAGGCGGCGCGGTCGCGCTCGTTGTCGGCCTCTTTCTCAAGAAGATACGCAAGTTCTTCCCGCCCATCATCACGGGCACCGTGGTCTTCACCATCGGCCTCTCGCTCTATCCCACGGCCATCAACTACATGGCCGGCGGCACCTCCAACACCTATCAGCTCGTCGTGGAGACCAACGGTCTGACCGAGGCACTGGTCTATGGCTCCTGGCAAAACTGGGTGGTCGCGCTGCTGACCCTCGCCATGGTCGTGTTCCTGAGCAACTACACCAAAGGCATCACCAAGCTTGCCGCAACGCTTTTCGGCATCATCTTCGGATACATAGTTGCCCTCTGCTTCGGTATGGTGGACTTCTCCGGCCTTTCCAGCTCCAGCTGGTTTGAGGCCCCGCATCTTCTGCCCTTCGGTATCAACTTTGACTTTGCGGCCTGCGTTGCACTTGGACTGCTGTTCGCGGTGAATTCCGTGCAGGCAATAGGTGACTTCACCTCGACTACCATAGGCGGCATGGACCGTGAGCCTACCGACAACGAGCTGCAGGGCGGCATTCTCTGCTACGGCGCCACCAACATGCTCGGCAGCCTCTTTGGCGGCCTGCCCACGGCCACCTACTCCCAGAACGTCGGCATCGTCTCGACGAACAAGGTTATCAACCGCTTCGTTTTCGCGCTGGCGGCGGGCTTTATGCTGCTGGCCGGTCTCATCCCCAAGTTCTCCGGATTGCTGACCACCATCCCGCAGTGCGTCCTGGGCGGCGCGACGGTCTCCGTGTTCTCCACCATCGCCATGACCGGCATGAGGCTCATCACCTCCAAGGGCCTCAGCCCGCGCACCGTCACTGTCGTCGGCCTTTCCGTGGCCCTCGGCGTCGGCGTATGGCAGGCTGCTGACTCCATTGGTCAGTTCCCCGAGACCTTCACCATGATCTTCGGCAAGTCCCCCGTCGTCGTTGCCACCATCGTGGCCCTTATCCTGCACAACATCATCCCCAAGGACAAGGAATCCCTGGACTAAAACTGCTGTTAACCGCAAACAGGAAAGAAACCGGCCAAAAGGCCGGTTTCTTTCGTTTGGAGGGATATGACCTCAGCGTTATATATCAAAGGCTGTCGCCGAAGTCGGCGCGGAATTTTGCAACCAGCTTCTCCTGCCAGTCGCTGGTCGGCTCGAGCCGTCCGAAGAAGAAGCGAAGGCTCGAGGGCTCCTCCACCCAGCGCAAACCGCCGACGAGCTCGCGGTTCTCGTGCAGCCACGCGATGCGGTCTACGGCGTAGAGCACCTGACTCATGGTGAACACACGCCGCGGCATGGCGAGGCGCAGCAGCTCCACGTCCGCAATGGGTTCCGTGCCGTCCGGCTCACGCTGCTCGCTGAGCGTGCCGCGCTCCATGCCGCGGATACCGCCCGCGAGGTACACCGCCGCCGCCAGAGCGCCCGCCGGGTACTCGTGGTCGTCCACGTGCGGCAGAAACTCACGGGCGTTCAGGTGGCAGCCCAGGCCGCCTGCCGGTGTCACGACCGGCACTCCGCGCTTTTGCAGCTCCTTGCACATGAACTCGATGAAGATGGGCCCCTGGCTGATTACGTCCTCGTCCATCGTCTCCTCCAGGCCTACGGTGATGGCCTCCATCTCGCGCACGCTCATGCCGCCGTAGGTGAGGAAGCCCTCGAACATCGGCACCAGCTCGCGCATCTGCTCACAGAGCTTTTGCTCACGCATGGCGATGCCGCCGCCGCGCGCGAAGCCGAACTTGCGCGCCGAGAAGTAGATGATGTCAAACTGATCTGCCACGGCGCGGGTTATCTCACGGATGCTCATATCCTTGCACGCCGCCTCGCGCGTCTTGATGAAGTGGAGGTTATCCTGCAGCAGACTAGCGTCCAACACCGTCATTATGCCGTGCTCGCGGCAGATCTCGCAGGTCTCGCGCATATTTTGCAGGCTCAGCGGCTGGCCGCCGATGAGGTTCGTACCCGCCTCCACGCGCAGGAAGGGGATATGCTCCGCCCCAACCTCGGCGATGAGCTTTTTGAGCTTTTCGAGGTCGAAGTTGCCCTTGAAGGGGCAGTCGCTCGTCGTGGCAAGGCCCTCGTCGATGACCAGCTCCTCAACGCGGCCGCCGAGGCGGGTGATGTGCGCCTTGGTCGTGGTAAAGTGGAAGTTCATCGGCACCACGTCGCCGGGCTTCACAAAGGCCATGGCGAGGATGTTCTCGCAGGCACGGCCCTGATGTGCGGGCAGGAAAAACTTCGTTCCGAATATCTCGTGGACCTTGTTCTCGAGCCGCGTGAAGGACGCGCTGCCCGCGTAGCTGTCGTCGCAGATGAGCATCGCGGCGGTCTGGCGGTCGCTCATCGCATTGACGCCGGAATCGGTCAGCATGTCGAGGAAGATGTCCTCGTTTTTGAGCAGGAAGGTGTTGTTGCCTGCTTCGGTGATAGCCGCCGCGCGGCGCTCTATGGGCTGGAGGTTGAGCTTCTGTACCATGCGCACCTTGTGCAGCTCGAGGGGGATGTCCATACCGGTGTGGAATTTGATGTTGGCCATTTTTTACTCTCCTTTTCGTTTATTGCGCCTGCCCTTTGGCGGCGACGGACGCCGGAAGAAGAGAAAAAAATACACGCCCTTCCTCCAATACAGAGGACGAGCGCCAAATCCCGTGTTACCACCTCAATTTACCGCAGCCTCACGGTCTGCGGCCTCTTCGGGTACGCCCGCATGCGCAGGAAATATACCCTATCTCTGTAACGGGAGAAACCCGGCCCGGCCTACCGGCGAATGCTCGCTTTCGAGGGGCGGCTCTTGCGTGTATTCCCCGGCTCTCGCCTCGTGCCTTGCACCAACCGGCACTTCTCTGCAGACTCAAAATCCGGGTACTCTGCGCAGTCACAGCCTTTGACTGTCTTTCAGTTGTGTGCATTATACCACTTCGCTTTAAATTGTCAATGTACCGATTTTACAACAAATCACTTTTAGTCAGCTGTATTATCGGCGTTCTGCACAGTTTTTCTGCTGTTTCGGACTTGATGCCATAATTTTCTTCTTTGTGTGTGTTTGTGTAGAGCACACACGTACGTGCAGAAGAAAAGGCGGGATTTTGCACGGCTTTTGGCCCTTTGTGGGGGTTGTGCGCGAGGATTTCCTGTGGTAGAATATCGCTGCTATGAAAACAGACTTCGAAAAACGATATATTGCAGCGCGAAAAAGGATAATAGAGGCCGATTTCGCAAAGCTCAACCCCATGCAGAGGGAGGCCGTGCTAGCCACGGAAGGCCCTCTGCTGGTTCTTGCAGGGGCTGGAAGCGGCAAGACCACAGTGCTGATAAACAGGGTCGCAAATCTGCTCAAATACGGCCGCGCCTCGGATACGGACGAGGTGCCGGAGAGCGCAACGGAGGCGGACCTTGCAGTGCTGGAGGCCGGTCCCTCGGACGAGGCGCGCCGCCTCGCTGCATACGAGCCCGTGGAGCCCTGGCGCATCATCGCCATCACCTTTACCAACAAGGCCGCCGATGAGCTCAAGGCCAGGCTGGAAAAAATGCTGGGCGAGCGGGCAAACGACATCTGGGCCCGCACCTTCCACTCGGCCTGCGTCCGCATACTCCGCCGCGACGCCGACAAGCTGGGCTATCCGCGAGATTTCACCATCTACGACACCTCGGACCGCCTCTCCATCATGAAGAGCATCATCCGGGAAATGGACCTCGACGACAAGGTCTACCCGCCGAAATCAATCCTCGCGCGGCTGGATTCCGCGAGGGACGAGCTGCTCTCCCCTGAGGGCTTTTCCGCCAAGTACGGCTCCGCTTCGGACCCGAGGCTCCGGAAGATCGCCGAGATATACAAGGTCTACGCTGCCCGCCTCTTCTCCGCCGGGGCGATGGACTTTGACGACCTGCTCTACAACACTGTCCGGCTCTTCCAGGAGCACCCGGACGTGCTGGAGCACTATCAGAGGCAGTTCAAATATGTCCTCATCGACGAGTATCAGGATACGAACAACCTCCAGTACATGCTGGCCTCCATGCTGGCAGACGGCTGGGGCAATATCTGCGTTGTCGGCGACGACGACCAGAGCATATACAAGTTCCGCGGCGCGACAATAGAGAACATCCTCAGCTTCGAAAAGCAGTACAAGGGCTGCCGCACCATCCGGCTGGAGCAGAACTATCGCTCCACCGGCCACATCCTCTCCGCGGCCAACGCCGTCATCGCCAACAACACGGAGCGCAAGGGCAAGACCCTCTGGACCAACGCGGGCGACGGCGACAAGCTGCTGCTCTACACCGCGCGCAACGAGGATGACGAGGCCCAGTTCGTGGCCTCGAAGATACTCGCCCACCGCGGCGCTGGCGGCAACTTCCGCGACTGCGCCGTGCTCTACCGCATGAACGCGCAGTCGAACCGCCTCGAATTTGCCTTCAAGCGCAACGGCATCCCCTACCGCATCGTCGGCGGCATGCGCTTCTTCGACCGCGCCGAGATCAAGGACGTGCTGGCCTATCTCTGCGTGCTGCTCGCACCCTCGGACGACCTGCGTCTCGCACGCATCATAAACACCCCCGCACGAGGCATCGGCGCCAAGAGCATTGAACAGGCGCAGGAGATCGCAGCCCGCGAGGGCCGCAGCCTCTACGACGTGATCCGCCGCGCCAACGAGTACGAAGAGCTCAAGCGCTCTGCGGCGAAGCTCATTCAGTTCTGCGATATGCTCGGCTACCTGCGCGAGCTCTCGGAGACCCAGCCGGTTGACGTCCTCTACGACGCCGTGCTCGAGCAGACCGGTTACATACGCGCCCTTCAGGAGAAGGGCGGGGACGAGTCGCTGGCGCGCATAGAGAACGTCAACGAGCTCAAGACCAACATCCTCGGCTACATAAAGGAGACGGGTGACGCCTCGCTCGCCGGCTTCCTGGACGAGGTCGCGCTCTACACAGACATAGACAGCTATGACCGCGACGCGGACTGCGCCGTCATGATGACGATGCACAGCGCCAAGGGCCTGGAGTTCCCGGACGTGTTCATCGTCGGCATGGAAGAGGGGCTCTTCCCCGGCGCGCGCTGCATAGGCGAACCCGAGGAGATGGAAGAGGAGCGCCGGCTCTGCTACGTCGCGCTCACCCGCGCGAAGGAGCGGCTCTGCCTGACCTGCGCGCGTCAGAGGATGATCTTCGGCCGCACCTCCATGAACTTGCCCTCGCGCTTCACTGATGAGATACCCGCCGAGGACATGGAGCGCTCCGGCGTCAGCCGGGATCACGGCGGGCAGGACGAGTCCCACCAGCGTCAGCACGAGCGTCCTCGCCCGGGCGCGCTTGCCGCGCTCAGACAGCAGAAGCAGCGCGGAACCTTCCAGGCTCCTGCGGCGCACAAGGACGCCCCCGCTTTCAAGCTGGGCGACCGCGTGGTGCACACCGCCTTCGGCCGCGGCGAGATAACCAAGGTAACTCCCATGGGCGGCGACGCGCTTATAGAGATAAGCTTTGAGGGCGCCGGCGTCAAAAAGCTGATGCTCCGCGCCGCATCACAGCATATGAAAAAGGATACGTGAGATAAGCATATGGCAAATACCCAAAACAGCCGTCTCGGCAGGCTTTCGCTCCTCGGAGCCACGCTCATCTGGGGCTCCTCGTTCATAATCCTCAAGTCCACGCTGGATTCAGTGCCCACGCTCTGGGTCTTGGCGTTCCGTTTCACGGGCGCGGCGCTGCTCATGGCGCTGATCGGCATCAAGGAGCTGCGCAAGCTCGATTTGCAGTACCTCAAACGTGGTCTCGGCCTCGGAACGGCGCTCTTTGCAGCCTACACGCTCCAGACCTTCGGCCTCGAGTACACCACGCCGGGCAAAAATGCGTTTCTGACGGCGACTTACTGCGTTATCGTGCCTTTCATGTGGTGGTTTTTCACCAAAAAGCGCCCGGACGCCTACAACATTTCAGCGGCGCTCATCTGCATCTGCGGCATGGCGCTCGTGTCGCTTGACGGAGGGCTCAGCCTGGGCCTTGGCGACGCGCTCACCATCTGCTGCGGCTTCTTCTACGCGCTGCACATCATCCTCACCGCGCGGGCGGTAGAGGGTCGCAGCCCCGTGCTGCTGTCGATGCTGCAATTTGCGGTTGCGGGCCTCTGGTGCTGGATAAGCGCGCCGCTGGTCTCGGACTTCCCGCAGGGCGTTCCGGCCTCGGCCTGGTGGTCGATAGCGTATCTGTGCTTCATATGCACGGGCATCTGCTTCCTGCTCCAGACCATCGGACAAAAGCACACCCCGCCGCAGACGGCCTCCATAATCCTGACTCTGGAGTCGGTGTTCGGCACGCTGCTGTCCGTCATCTTCTACCACGAGCAGCTGAGCTTCAAGACCGTCGCAGGTTTCGTGCTCATCTTCATAGCCGTGCTTATCTCCGAAACGAAGCTGAGCTTCATAAAGAGCCGCCGCACCTGCTCAACCGGACAATGAAAAAAATCCCCGCCACAGCAAGTGGCGGGGATTCTCTTTTACTTTCCGTCCGCACTCAGGCCAGTTCGCGGGCGGTTTGCAGCATCTTGGCCATCTGCGCGCGGGTCAGGCTGCTGGTCGGGATAAGGCCGCTGTCGCTGCCTTCGACCACGCCCAGAGCTATCAGAGTAGCCGTTGGCGTCTGCGCCCAGCTCGCCACGGACGAGGCGTCCGGGAACCTATCCAGCTGCGAGGCATCCGCATCCGTATAGCTCACGCCCAGCGTCTTCAGCGCCCTGTACAGGAAGGTGAAGCCCTCCTGGCGCGTCAGCGTATCGGACGGGGCAAATGTGCCTTCGCCCTTGCCGTCGGTTATACCGTTGGCATAAGCCCAAGCTACCGCGGTGGCGTAATACGCGCTGTCCGGCACGTCCGTGAATCCGGAGCGCTCAGACACGCTCGGAGAACCAACCGCGCGGTACAGCATCAGCACGAAGTCACAGCGCTTCATAGACAGGTCGGGCCCAAACTCAGTGTCAGTTATGCCCGTTACGATGCCGTCCTTGTACAGGGCCTTGACATAGCTCTCAGCCCAGTGCCCGTTCATGTCTGCAAACTCAGTGTCCAGCTTCACCGTCACCTCGGCCGTTATTCCCGCCGCGGCTACGGTTATCGTGCCCTCAGCGCCCGGAGCGCCGGTCGCCGTGAACAGGCCGTCCTTTGTTATAGTGCCGATACTGCCGCTAACCGAATACGTCACGTCCTCCGGGTTCATGTACACATCGCGCAGCAGATACTTCGCGCTCACCGCGAGACTCAGCGTCTCGCCCTGCTCGAGCACCGCGCTCGTCAGCGCCGTGCCGCTCTCGGCGTCCGTGATGCTGAGAGTGTCGGCCTTCGTTATCACATGCAGCGTACCGCTGCCGTAGGCAGAGCCGGAGCTGAGCTTTATCGTGTCGGTCCCCGCCGAGGCCGGGGCGGTGTACACGTTCCCGCTCACGCTCCCGCGCGAGGCCGAGGCCGTCACGTTCGGGGTCTCGACTGTTCTGAGCGCGTTGTCCGTCGCCGCGTAGTCGAGCTCCATCGAGCTGCCCGCGAGAATGTACGCGCCGTCCTGTTCAATGAACAGATTCCGCGCGCTGCCCGAGGCCGCGCTGTCCGTCACAAAGAGTATATACGAGCATACCGAGCGCAGCGAGCCGTCCGAAGGCTCGTTCACTATCGTGAAGCCGTCCTTACCCGGCATACGCAGCGCCAGCGTGGAGGAACCGCCGCCGTCCATGTTTACCACGGTCGTGCAGCCCATCGATATCATGTCCTCCGCCAGCTCACGCAGCGTAGAGCCCTTGGAGGCCGTCGTGCGTCCATCCATGACGAGGTACACCACCGTACCGTCGCTCTTTATGCCTATCGCTGTACGCGGATTCGTCGAGGTGATGGAGCTGTCCCAGCCGTCCTCGTCAAACACCTTGCCGTCCTTCGCAATTATGTTGCCGCTGCCGGAGACCCAGTCCTGCTGCGCCAGCTTCGAGTCGGAGCACTCGGTAGAGAGCGTCACGCGGTCGCCTATCGAGAACTTCGAGAGCGCGGCGTCCTGCCCCGCGGCATCGGAGGCCGTGAGGATGACATAGCCCTCCCCTATCGGCACGCTCTTCTCACCCTGGATGATATCCACCACCTCGAGCTGCATCTCGCCGTCGAGCGTTATCTCACCGGAGAGCACCTTCATGCGCACGTACCAGCCGGAGGTCGACGTGCGGGTCGATACCGTGGAGAAGTACTCGCTGTACAGGTAGAGCCCGTTGTCAGCGCGGGTCTTGTTCAGGTGCGTCGTCGTAACCGAGCTGCCCTGCGTGTCGTTCTCAAGCGTTATGTAAACTTCCGGCTTGTAGCTCGCATAGGCTCGCCCATCGGTGAAGCCGATGGCGCTGTTGCCCTCGGGCGAGGACTTGTAGATGCCGTCCTCGACGACCATGCCGCAGGAGATACGGGTCTCCCAGTAGCCGAAGTCGGCGTTTATCGCGCCCACGACGTTGTAGCCCAGTCCCTCGGCGTAGCTTATCATCTGCGTGATGGTCATGCCCCCGTAGATGGTGTCGCAGGCGAGAACTATGGGATAGATAGAGCTGCCGGGCTTGTTTTCTATGAGGAAGGTCTCGTTGCGGCTCCCGGAGGAATTGTAGGAGAAGGCATTCTCATAGGTGAAGCCGCTCGCGAGGCTCCAGCGGTTGGTGTACACGGCCTCGCCGGTGCCGGAGCCATAGGCAAAAGCACAGGTGGTCAGCACAAGGCAGGCGAGGATGAGGCAGAGCAGACGTTTCTTCATGTTTCTTCCTTTCTCAGACATGGCCGAATAACGCCAGTCCAATGCAGTAACTCAGGACGTTTGCGGCCAGGGTCAGCAAAAAGAGCTTCTTCGAGCCGCCGCAGGCATAGGTGTATACGGCGTATTCTATGGCGACGACGGCAAGCTCGAGCGGGTATATGAGCCAGTAGAGCTCGCCCTGCGGCAGGCAGGACAGGAGTAAATTCAGCGCGAGGTTGGTGGCAATGTTGAGCGCGGCGCAGAGCACTAAAAAGGCCGCGTCCCGCCGGTACGTAACGGCGAGGAACACCGTCTCGACCGCGACGGTGAGGAGCGCCGCCCATAGCAGCTCGAGGCTCACTTGCCCTCCCTGTCCTTTTTACGTGCGCGCAGAGCCTTGACCGCTACTGTGATAACCACCACCGCCACGACAATGACAAGCAGCGGTATGCCGATGAACACGCCGAAGGTCGCCCCTGTGGCGACGTCGGCGAAGGCAAAGACCATAAAGCAGGCGGCAAAGACAAGCATAAGCGGCAGGATACGCAGAAGCTTTTTCATCTCTTTTTCCTCCTCGCAGGCTCAGGCGGCTCCCCGTCCGAGCGCATTTTTTTGCCGGAGCGTATGATTATGACCGCGGCGGCGATGACGATGACCGCCAGGATGGCAAGCAGCAGGGGTATTCCAACGATCACCACAAAGGCCGCGTCCGTGGCTGAGTCGGCCAGGGCAAAGAGCGTGAAGCAGCCCGCCAGGGCAAGCGCCAGGAGTGAGATACGGATCAGCTTTTTCATCTGCGCTTCTTTCTGACGGCAAAGGCCGAGACAAGTATTACCGCCACTGCAACGACTATGACGACGGCGGCTATGAGCGGAGCGTTCGAGCCTGTTGTGGGCTCCGGCTCGATGGCTATATCCGCAAATGCGGGTACCGCGAGGCACAGCGCCGTGAACGCGGCGGCGAGGATGGCTTTCAGCTTTTTCATACCGGCACCTCCGATAGTTTCTTTTCTGCGTATATTATGGCCGCGAGTCCCGCGGCGAAGGAAGCTACTATAAGCACGCTGTTCCAGGCGCCCGTGAGGCTTATGAGCTGACCGGCAAGCGTTCCCGGCCAGAGCGCCGCCGCAGCAAGGCCGAAGGCAAAACCGGGGCTGTCCGGCATGGCGCGGTAGATAAGCCAGAGCGTGACGGGCATGGTCAGGTTGACGAGCAGCTGCCCGGCAAGCGCCGGAGCTGCCCAAGCGGCGCAAAAGGCCGTCAGCACCGCTGCGGCAGGTATGGATATGAGCGCGGTCCGCGTCGGACCTGCTTTATCGCAGACCAGGCCGCCGAGGCTCTTGCCCGCAAATACGAAAAGCGCCGTAACAAGGCTCATGGCCGCCCCTGTCTTCCAGGGGAATTCCGCCGCACAGCCGCCTATCGCGCGCACTGCAACAGCAAGCGTCAGCGCGGCGACGGCGCCCCAGGGCACGTGCCTGCCCGGTTTGAGGCGCTTGAGTTCCGGCTCTCCACGGGCTGCCAGCCACATGACTGAGGCAGCTGCCAATGCCGCGGCACAGAGCCATAGCCTGAGCCCGGGCCAGAGAGTCCCCAGCGCGAGCCCAACGGCTCCGGGCGCTACAAACACGCCCAGCGGCCCGGCGCTTGAGGAACCCTTGAGCGTCACGGTTCCGCCCGCGACGTGGAAAATACAATTTCCCAGACCCACGAGCGCCGCCGCGGCTAGCCCCGGCAGAGGCAGCAGCGCGCCGAGAGCACACACAGCCAGTCCGAGCGCCGCGAGCCGCTCGTGCCTCCTGAGCGCGTCCATGAGCATTCCCGCAACGCACTGCGCCGTGAAAGCGACGGTATTATATATGATCAAGGCAAACGAGAAATCCCCGCCCGCAGCCGCTATCGGACCGAACAGCGCCGCCGCGCAGACGGCGTCAGTCAGGAAATGGGCGAAGGCGTTGAGGATCAACAGTTTCATAAGGCCGCACCCCGTTTTTAGACGCTGTGAGCCATGCTTTGTTCCCTGACAGTTTAACACAGCTGTAGACCTTTTGTCGATGGTGCTTTTTACACGCAGGGATGCAGGAAGGGGGAAGCCCCTGCAGGCTTCCCCCCTTTGGTCCCATCCGCTTCGGCGGATTTTATTTATTCTTCTTCCGCTCACGGACGGCTGAGGTGAGCAGATACTCTATCTGGCTGTTTATGGAGCGGAAATCCTCCTCCGCCCAGGCGGCTATCTCGTCCCACAGCGTCGGAGACAGGCGGAGGACTATCTGCTTTTTCGCACCCTCCTTCGCCTTAACGGCGCGCTCGCGCTCCTTGATCTCGCGCTCGAGCGCCTCTATGCGCTCCAGCCGTTCGCGCAGGGCCGCCTCGCGCGCCTCCGGCGTCAGCTTCTCGCCCGGCATCAATATATCGACCCGCTGTTCACGACGGGCTGCGCGTCGCGGTTGCCGCAGAGCACGACCAGCAGATTCGACACCATAGCCGCCTTGCGCTCCTCGTCAAGCACCACGACCTCGTCCTCACCGAGACGGTCTATCGCCATCTTCACCATGCCCACGGCGCCGTCAACTATCTTCTGCCGCGCCGCGATTATTGCCGCCGCCTGCTGGCGCTGGAGCATGGCCGCCGCTATCTCCTCGGCGTACGCCAGATGCGTTATCCGCACCTCCTCGACCACAATTCCTGCCTCCTCGACGCGCTTTTGAAGCTCCGCCTTCATGCTCTCGGCTATCTCAAGGGAGCTGCCGCGCAGAGACTTCTCGCTCGAGGCGTCGTCCTCGTCCTCGTCGAAGATGTCGTAGGGATACAGCCGCGCGATGTTGCGTATCGTCGAGTCCGTCTGGATGGAGAGGAACGACGGATAGTCCTCCACGCAGAACACGGCCCGCGTCGGGTCCACCACGCGCCAGATGACCACCGCGCCGATGATGATGGGGTTGCCCAGCACGTCGTTCACCTTCTGACGGCCGTTGTCCAGCGTCATTGTCTTGAGCGACACGCGGCGGCGCGTCGTTATCGCGGAGGAGGACATGTTCGCCGCGCTGTGCGCGTCCGCCTCCTTCGCCTTCTTCATCGCCTCCGCCGCAGCCTTGTCATAGGCCGGGCTCACCGCCGAGCAGAAGGGGTTCACGAAGTAAAAGCCCGGCTCCTTCACCGTGCCATGATAGCTGCCGAACAGCGTCAGCACCAGCGCCTCGTTCGGGCGCACCGACTTGAGCCCCGCAAAGCAGATGCAGTCCGCAATCAGCAGTATCGGCCCCACTATAATGGCCAGCACGCCGAACAGCGGGCTCCAGCTCATCAGCACCACGCCGCCTATCATCAGCAGCACTGATACAACTATCAGCACCAGCTCAAGTATAAGTACCGGTAGCCCGTTCGCGGGCTGGAGCACCCGCTCCTGTATGTCGGTGTTTTTCATTTTTCTCTATCTCCTTGATATCAAAATGATATCATCATAATATAGCACACTTCCGCTTCTGTCAAGTACCTTATCCAAGTTTCCGCACGAAGGCGAACTCCTCCTGCGCGGGCGGGACGGCCATCGAAGGGTCTGCGAACACGGCGCCGCGGAGCACGGAGCCCGCGCCGAAGCGGCCCCGCAGACGGTCCACGGCGGCATCGAGGCGGCGCTGGCGCTCGATATCGGCCCGGTCTGTGAACATGTCGAGCTGTTCGGGCGCGGCGGCGGGCACGAGCTCCTCAGCGCGCACGGCCAGACTGCGAAGCGGCGCCGGCCAGCTGTGCGCCTCTCCCAGCAGCGAGAGCGCGGTGCTCACCAGCTCCCGGTCGCAGTCCGTGGGCAGCTCCAGTCGGCGGCGGTGGCTTATCCAATGGAGCTCCGGAGAGCGCAGCTCCAAAGTCAGTACGCCCGCGCGCATACCTATGCGCCGCAGCCGCGCGCCCACGCACTCGCAGAGGCTCACGACCACGGGCATGGCGTCCTCCAGGGAATGCATATCCCGAGGCGTGGTTGTGCCGTTGCCCACGCTCTTGGCCGGGGCATATTCGCCCTC
>OLXX01000335.1_pt1 | contig 22680 bp, 14 predicted proteins | sample 1644211 | NCBI WGS metagenome assembly OLXX01 (sample SAMEA103958145, study PRJEB25191) | human gut metagenome | biome: human-associated habitat [ENVO:00009003]; feature: intestine environment [ENVO:2100002]; material: feces | place: Germany | collected 2013/2015 | reverse complement strand
CTTTTGAGCAAAGCGAGAAAGGCAAGAAATGTCCGACACGGACACTTCTTGCTATATATACACATGCCGCATGGGAATACATCCACGCCAACCGCCCGGCAAAAAGCCCCGGCGTGTTAGAAAATCCCCCACAGCCTAACAAATTCTACCCCATTTCTACCCAAGGGGATTACACGCCGCAGAAGTCATCCGGGAACATGTCTTCCAGTTCGTCCAAATCAATGGTTTCTTCTTCGGACACCTCCACCCATTCAATGTTTTCTTTCCCTCTTATCGCACATGAGTACATCTCGGCGGCGGCAAGAGAAGAGAACACCTCGTGCATAGGCTCGCCGTTCTCTAACCAGTAAACACAATATTCGACCATAACAGTTTTATCATTTATCGTTGTAATGCCCCTCTACCTCCAAAATATAGACTTCTACTACTTCCTCGTAAATGTCATAGATTATCCGGTCATGGGCGGTGATGTGTCGAGACCATGTAATATCCCCACCGCCCCTTAACGCTTCGGGATGCCCAAGCCCAGTCTTAGGGTGCTCTAACAATTCTTTGTAGATTTTCTTATACTTCTTGAACAAATTGGGGTTTGATTTCTTCCATTTGGCAATCACCTTATCCACCCCGTCGGAAACCCTAATTGTGTACATCATAGACTATCGAAATAAGCGTCAATATCCTCACTGCTTTTGAGGGTAACACACTTTCCGGATTTGATTTCTTCCCTTGCCTTGTCAATCCTTGCTTGCAGCTCCGGGGTTATCATCAAATCCTCACGACCTACTTTCACCAAAGCGTAAATTTCGTTTTTCCGACGAATTAATACCTGCTCGCCATTGTCTGCTTTGGTGAAAGACGCTGCGAGGTTGTTACGGTATTCTCTTACTGATAATGCTTCCATATCTGTTTGCTTTTAAATTCAGCACAAAGATAGCTATATTTCAGTAAAATACAAATATTTTGTACACATTTGTGTACACGCCATAAAAAACCGTTCCCAATCCTACCGCCCGTTGGTTGGTTTTGCTTTGCTCTTTTTTCCCTATCGTTTTTCTTTTTCCGACAGTAAATCAACCACTTAGCTCTATAAATTCCCCTTGTCTGTTATAAGCATCGTCTGTAATATGCTCTATCACTTCTTCGCAAACGCCCATAAATAAAGGGATTAGAACATGTGTTTCCCCACACTTTGGGAGTTTAGTCCCCACACTTTGGGAGTTTAAAAGTAAATTAGTCCCCACACTTTGGGAGTTTTACCCCTCTTTTTTTGTTTTAATGTGGGGATTGTGTATATTTGCAGCAAATCAATCGTTTATGAAAAAGAAACTACCTATTACCAAGAATAAAGATGTTGTTGTTTCATGGGTATATACATGGTCAAAACAGCAAGACATGTCCATACACGAACAAAGAATAGTTCTTCGCATACTGGAAGCGTGCCAAGCTGAACTAAAGGGAGTAAAACTGAAAGATTATGCAGGCACGAAACGCAAGTTTGAGCATGGACTTTGGGATGTTGATGCACAAATGCATGTATCTGACGTTATTTTTTCCGGACGTGATTACAATGAAATCATAGCCGCACTCGATTCTTTGGCAGGACGTTTTTTTACTTACGAAGATGACGAGGAATGGTGGAAGTGCGGATTTATATCTAACCCAAAATATAAAAAACGCACTGGCATTATAACCTTTCGTGTGTCTAACGACCTTTGGGATGTGTTTACCAAGTTCGCCAAGGGGTACAGAGAATTTGAGTTAAACAAGGCTCTTGCGCTACCTACTGGGTATTCCCTTAGGTTTTACATGTTAATGAGTGGGCAGGTGTACCCTTTGGATATATCCCTTGAAAACTTGAAAGACCGTCTTGGCATACCTGCGGACAAATACAAGGACAAGAACGGAAAAGACAGAATAGATCATTTTGAGGAAAGAGTTTTGAAACCAGCAAAGGCTGCGCTTGATGAGAGCTGCCCATACACTTTCAACTACGTGAAAGTGCGTGAAAACCCAAACAACAAACGTAGCAAGGTGACCGGGTTTAGGTTCTACCCGGTCTATCAACCACAGTTCAGAGATGAAGAACTGGAAGGGAAAGAATTGCAAGCAAAGGTTACAGCACGATATCAGATAGACAGCCATGTGTACGAGTACCTCCGTTATTCCTGCGGCTTCACATCGGAAGAGATAAACCGGAACAAAGAGACATTCATAACGGCACAAGAAAAGATAACCGACCTTATCGGAGAACTGGCTCTCCTAAACGGAAAATCACGAGAAAAGAACAATCCGAAAGGGTGGATTATAAACGCCCTTAAAGGGAAAATCAAGGATAAGTAACAAGATTACCCGGCTGAAACACTCCGGGTAATCTTGTCAAATCAGAGGAACGATTTCCATTTCTACACCAAGTTCTTTCATCTGCTGTTGTATTTCCTCGCTGCTTAGTTTCTCTCTCGCCAGTGCAAGCCCATGAAAGGCGTCCCAGCCTGCCGGCTTCGAAACGATACTACCGTTTAGGACGGCATGGGTGATTTCGCCGCCGGACTTCGCACCCTTGTTCAGTATGAAGAAGAACCGGGGTTCTTCGTGTTCCGTTGTTCCCATAATTCGTAAAGTTAGATGTTTATTTATTCCCCTTTTGTTCCCTTGCCTGCTCTTGGTAGTATTCATAATACTGCTTGTAGTTGTCCCGGTCTTTGGCTGCATCCGTCCAAAGATAGCACATGAAACAAGCGAACAATAGGGAGATAACAGCACAAAGGATTGAGTAGAACGAAATTCGTTTGTCCACATAACCGCCGTTTTTCATTCTGTACCCCTGCCGTTCAAAGTCCGCCAACACGTTTTTTAGGCGATTTTCGGCACTTTCAAGGCTTTTCCCGTCTATTTGTACCTTTCGGGCTGTTGCGTCCTCTATGCGCTTCGTATAGACTTCAACACGCTTTAGTTCTTGATACACCAGTTCTACCGCAAGCTGCGGGTTTACCCTTGGCGTTGTATCTTTTCTTTTCCGGGGGCTGTACTGTCCCTGCTTAACGTTGGAAGCTGCCGCTTCCGGGTGTGAGTTTGTTTCCATGAGATATGTTCATTGAGTTGCACTTCAGTTTGCTTTGTGTCCGCTCGATATGGGCGAGAGTGTAGCCTTTCCCTATCTCGCTTGCCTTATACTCCGTACCGCTTCGGGCTGTGACATAGTAGCCGTTAAGTTTCCCGGTGCTTGCCCTGGCTTCCCGGACTTTAAAACCTCTCTTACCAAGTTCTTCCTTGAATTTGGTAAAGTCAAAGCCCTGCATCTTCTTCAATACGCCGTCCATGGCTTCCTTGATTTCCGCTTTGTTGACTTTGCCAATGTCCTGCGACTGTACAAAGTTCCGTTCCTTGGCTATGGCATTGGCGGCTTCCGTTGCCTTTTTCCCTATCCAGTTGTCCCGGTACAGTTCCCCGGAAAGGGAAACCCGGTTTGCCAGTATGTGCAGGTGGGCTTGCTCTTTCTTGCTCTCCGTACCGCTGTGCCGGATGATGATGTACTGGTGGTTCGCCAACCCCATGCGCTGCATGAAGTCGTTACCAAGTTCCGCCCAGTCCGCATCCGTAAAGGTGGCGCTTTCCTCTATCGAGGGGCTGACCTCGAAACGTAGGCAGTTGTTTTTTACGTTCGGAAAATCAATGTGATACGGTTTCATTTCCTGCACCATTTCCGCACCAGTACACCCATAAAGTTCATGCCGGGCTATCTCGGTGGCTACTGCCTGCCCGTTTATCTCTTTGGCGAGGTCGTACTCCAATGCCGCCACACCATGTGATATGCTTTTCCCTTTCCCTATCATCGTGAGAGTATTTTTTTGAGCTCTGTAATTAGTGCCCGGTTCTCCTCGAACACTTCCCGGTACTGGCGACCACCGAAGTAGTTGTTCAGCCGTTGGAGCGTTCCTTTCAACTGGGCTATGTCCCGGAGAAGCTGCCGTTCCTCCTCGGTGTACCTCTCCCTTGGGCGCCCCCCAAGGGACAAACTCCGGCAGTATTCCGATACGCTTAGACTGCACCGGGCTGCCTGCTCCGCAAGTGCGTCCTTTTCAAGTTCGGTACACCGGAATGTAATCTTTTCGTTCCGTCTTAGTTCCATGCCACAAAGGTAATCTTAAAATCTTTTTGAGCAAAGCGAGAAAAGCAAGAATTGTCCGACAAGGACACTTCTTGCTATATATACACATGCCGCATGGGAATACATCCACGCCAACCGCCCGGCAAAAAGCCCCGGCGTGTTAGAAAATCCCCCACAGCCTAACAAATTCTACCCCATTTCTACCCAAGGGGATTACACGCCGCAGAAGTCATCCGGGAACATGTCTTCCAGTTCGTCCAAATCAATGGTTTCTTCTTCGGACACCTCCACCCATTCAATGTTTTCTTTCCCTCTTATCGCACATGAGTACATCTCGGCGGCGGCAAGAGAAGAGAACACCTCGTGCATAGGCTCGCCGTTCTCTAACCAGTAAACACAATATTCGACCATAACAGTTTTATCATTTATCGTTGTAATGCCCCTCTACCTCCAAAATATAGACTTCTACTACTTCCTCGTAAATGTCATAGATTATCCGGTCATGGGCGGTGATGTGTCGAGACCATGTAATATCCCCACCGCCCCTTAACGCTTCGGGATGCCCAAGCCCAGTCTTAGGGTGCTCTAACAATTCTTTGTAGATTTTCTTATACTTCTTGAACAAATTGGGGTTTGATTTCTTCCATTTGGCAATCACCTTATCCACCCCGTCGGAAACCCTAATTGTGTACATCATAGACTATCGAAATAAGCGTCAATATCCTCACTGCTTTTGAGGGTAACACACTTTCCGGATTTGATTTCTTCCCTTGCCTTGTCAATCCTTGCTTGCAGCTCCGGGGTTATCATCAAATCCTCACGACCTACTTTCACCAAAGCGTAAATTTCGTTTTTCCGACGAATTAATACCTGCTCGCCATTGTCTGCTTTGGTGAAAGACGCTGCGAGGTTGTTACGGTATTCTCTTACTGATAATGCTTCCATATCTGTTTGCTTTTAAATTCAGCACAAAGATAGCTATATTTCAGTAAAATACAAATATTTTGTACACATTTGTGTACACGCCATAAAAAACCGTTCCCAATCCTACCGCCCGTTGGTTGGTTTTGCTTTGCTCTTTTTTCCCTATCGTTTTTCTTTTTCCGACAGTAAATCAACCACTTAGCTCTATAAATTCCCCTTGTCTGTTATAAGCATCGTCTGTAATATGCTCTATCACTTCTTCGCAAACGCCCATAAATAAAGGGATTAGAACATGTGTTTCCCCACACTTTGGGAGTTTAGTCCCCACACTTTGGGAGTTTAAAAGTAAATTAGTCCCCACACTTTGGGAGTTTTACCCCTCTTTTTTTGTTTTAATGTGGGGATTGTGTATATTTGCAGCAAATCAATCGTTTATGAAAAAGAAACTACCTATTACCAAGAATAAAGATGTTGTTGTTTCATGGGTATATACATGGTCAAAACAGCAAGACATGTCCATACACGAACAAAGAATAGTTCTTCGCATACTGGAAGCGTGCCAAGCTGAACTAAAGGGAGTAAAACTGAAAGATTATGCAGGCACGAAACGCAAGTTTGAGCATGGACTTTGGGATGTTGATGCACAAATGCATGTATCTGACGTTATTTTTTCCGGACGTGATTACAATGAAATCATAGCCGCACTCGATTCTTTGGCAGGACGTTTTTTTACTTACGAAGATGACGAGGAATGGTGGAAGTGCGGATTTATATCTAACCCAAAATATAAAAAACGCACTGGCATTATAACCTTTCGTGTGTCTAACGACCTTTGGGATGTGTTTACCAAGTTCGCCAAGGGGTACAGAGAATTTGAGTTAAACAAGGCTCTTGCGCTACCTACTGGGTATTCCCTTAGGTTTTACATGTTAATGAGTGGGCAGGTGTACCCTTTGGATATATCCCTTGAAAACTTGAAAGACCGTCTTGGCATACCTGCGGACAAATACAAGGACAAGAACGGAAAAGACAGAATAGATCATTTTGAGGAAAGAGTTTTGAAACCAGCAAAGGCTGCGCTTGATGAGAGCTGCCCATACACTTTCAACTACGTGAAAGTGCGTGAAAACCCAAACAACAAACGTAGCAAGGTGACCGGGTTTAGGTTCTACCCGGTCTATCAACCACAGTTCAGAGATGAAGAACTGGAAGGGAAAGAATTGCAAGCAAAGGTTACAGCACGATATCAGATAGACAGCCATGTGTACGAGTACCTCCGTTATTCCTGCGGCTTCACATCGGAAGAGATAAACCGGAACAAAGAGACATTCATAACGGCACAAGAAAAGATAACCGACCTTATCGGAGAACTGGCTCTCCTAAACGGAAAATCACGAGAAAAGAACAATCCGAAAGGGTGGATTATAAACGCCCTTAAAGGGAAAATCAAGGATAAGTAACAAGATTACCCGGCTGAAACACTCCGGGTAATCTTGTCAAATCAGAGGAACGATTTCCATTTCTACACCAAGTTCTTTCATCTGCTGTTGTATTTCCTCGCTGCTTAGTTTCTCTCTCGCCAGTGCAAGCCCATGAAAGGCGTCCCAGCCTGCCGGCTTCGAAACGATACTACCGTTTAGGACGGCATGGGTGATTTCGCCGCCGGACTTCGCACCCTTGTTCAGTATGAAGAAGAACCGGGGTTCTTCGTGTTCCGTTGTTCCCATAATTCGTAAAGTTAGATGTTTATTTATTCCCCTTTTGTTCCCTTGCCTGCTCTTGGTAGTATTCATAATACTGCTTGTAGTTGTCCCGGTCTTTGGCTGCATCCGTCCAAAGATAGCACATGAAACAAGCGAACAATAGGGAGATAACAGCACAAAGGATTGAGTAGAACGAAATTCGTTTGTCCACATAACCGCCGTTTTTCATTCTGTACCCCTGCCGTTCAAAGTCCGCCAACACGTTTTTTAGGCGATTTTCGGCACTTTCAAGGCTTTTCCCGTCTATTTGTACCTTTCGGGCTGTTGCGTCCTCTATGCGCTTCGTATAGACTTCAACACGCTTTAGTTCTTGATACACCAGTTCTACCGCAAGCTGCGGGTTTACCCTTGGCGTTGTATCTTTTCTTTTCCGGGGGCTGTACTGTCCCTGCTTAACGTTGGAAGCTGCCGCTTCCGGGTGTGAGTTTGTTTCCATGAGATATGTTCATTGAGTTGCACTTCAGTTTGCTTTGTGTCCGCTCGATATGGGCGAGAGTGTAGCCTTTCCCTATCTCGCTTGCCTTATACTCCGTACCGCTTCGGGCTGTGACATAGTAGCCGTTAAGTTTCCCGGTGCTTGCCCTGGCTTCCCGGACTTTAAAACCTCTCTTACCAAGTTCTTCCTTGAATTTGGTAAAGTCAAAGCCCTGCATCTTCTTCAATACGCCGTCCATGGCTTCCTTGATTTCCGCTTTGTTGACTTTGCCAATGTCCTGCGACTGTACAAAGTTCCGTTCCTTGGCTATGGCATTGGCGGCTTCCGTTGCCTTTTTCCCTATCCAGTTGTCCCGGTACAGTTCCCCGGAAAGGGAAACCCGGTTTGCCAGTATGTGCAGGTGGGCTTGCTCTTTCTTGCTCTCCGTACCGCTGTGCCGGATGATGATGTACTGGTGGTTCGCCAACCCCATGCGCTGCATGAAGTCGTTACCAAGTTCCGCCCAGTCCGCATCCGTAAAGGTGGCGCTTTCCTCTATCGAGGGGCTGACCTCGAAACGTAGGCAGTTGTTTTTTACGTTCGGAAAATCAATGTGATACGGTTTCATTTCCTGCACCATTTCCGCACCAGTACACCCATAAAGTTCATGCCGGGCTATCTCGGTGGCTACTGCCTGCCCGTTTATCTCTTTGGCGAGGTCGTACTCCAATGCCGCCACACCATGTGATATGCTTTTCCCTTTCCCTATCATCGTGAGAGTATTTTTTTGAGCTCTGTAATTAGTGCCCGGTTCTCCTCGAACACTTCCCGGTACTGGCGACCACCGAAGTAGTTGTTCAGCCGTTGGAGCGTTCCTTTCAACTGGGCTATGTCCCGGAGAAGCTGCCGTTCCTCCTCGGTGTACCTCTCCCTTGGGCGCCCCCCAAGGGACAAACTCCGGCAGTATTCCGATACGCTTAGACTGCACCGGGCTGCCTGCTCCGCAAGTGCGTCCTTTTCAAGTTCGGTACACCGGAATGTAATCTTTTCGTTCCGTCTTAGTTCCATGCCACAAAGGTAATCTTAAAATCTTTTTGAGCAAAGCGAGAAAAGCAAGAATTGTCCGACAAGGACACTTCTTGCTATGTAAACACGCTGCATAGGAATACACCCACGCTTACCGACTGCACAGCCCACACACTTTTTTCCCTTTTTCCCCATGCTTCATACCAACGGAACACGGAGATAAAGTCAAGGGTACGGACTGAAAAAACCGCACAGCGAAGCTGCTCAGGATTTTTTCGGATCCGGACTTGCGAAGCCCTTGACTTTGGCGGAGTGTGGAGTTACCTTTGCATCGGGTAAACGGGAAAAATCAAAGTATATCCAGTTCTGCTATCATCTTCTTTAGAACTGGCACACTTACGGTAGAGTAGTCCGACTTGTCATAGACATCAACGAGATACACACGACCTTCACTTTCGGAAGAACATATCGTAAACGTGATGACACGTGCGCCCCCTGACTTGCCTTTTCCTTTGGAGACTATGGCAAGGCGGATTTTACGCAAACCGGGACTAAGTTCAGTGCCTATTTTCGGGTCTTTGGCTAAATCTTCGACAAGCTCCTTTAAATCGGACTTGAAAGACTTGTACCTTTTCGCAAGGATTTTCGCTTCCCTCTCAAAATGCGGAGTGGTCTTTACTTCAAAGCTCATCGAGGAATGCGTTTGCGTTCTTGCCCGGAATTTCGCCGGATTCAATTCGTTTTACATCATTCAACCCCTCTTTGATACGGGTTGCGATTTTCTCCTCCGCTGATACAGGAACCAGTTTGAAATCTCCGAGACGAGAGGTCAGGAATACGGATTCCCCCTGTATGGCACGGAGAAGGGTTGCGGTCTGATTTGTTCTAAACTTGCTTAATGAAACTACTTGCATATCTATTCATTTTTTAATTGTGTTACAAATGTAACCAAAGTTACTGATATTGTAACCAAATTAAGTTTCTTTAACACGCGGGAAAGTTCGTTCCAAACTTTAACCTCTAACCTTCCCCAAACCAGTCTTTTTTTCTTCCCTATTGTTTTTCCGAAAGTATGTTTTTGGGCAGTTTTTGAGTCACTTCGAGACTAAAATTCTGTAACCTTGTCCTAAGGTTATTATCTTGTATTAACCTTGTACAAAAAAAAATACGTTTACAATTTATTGGTTTTCAATATCATACAGACAACAAAAAAGCCGATATACGGAAGAATAGTACGTCATATACGGAAGAATAGTACGTCACTTTTTTTTTTATATACGGAAGAATAGTACGTCAATAACGAAAAATCAACATTATTTTTCCGTATATTATTTTTTATGCTATATTTGCAACTGAAAACCAATAATTGAGAGTATGGCAAGACCAATAAAAACGCAATCAAAGGATATACAGCAGAGCAACTATTTTACAACAGCCAAGTATGACTATACACTGCAAGAAAAAATTATCCTCTATCGTGTAGCAGAACAAGCATTTGAATATAGGGAAGCTAACAAGGAATGGTTCAAAGAACATGAAGGAGAATATATTGCAAAAGACCATGTTTCTTTCAGGCTACCCATAACGCACTTCATGACCAAAGAACAAAGAGCTGATGGAAGCGGTAAATGCTATGATGATGTAGTGGCTGCCTTCAAGTCTTTAACAAGCAAAAGAATAGAATTTCAGACAAAAGATGCCTTCTCCTTTGGCGCACTTCTGAACTCAGCCGACAGAGAGCCGGGAGAGGGAATAATATATTTTACCGTACATAAGTTTGTATGGCAGTCCGCTTTGGACTTTACCAAAGGATTTACAAAGCTGGATTTGGTTGTAGCTATGGAGTTGAAATCAGCCTACTCCATGCGATTCTATGAGATAGCTCGAAGATGGAGTGATACCAAAATATGGAAAATCTCTGTAGAAGATTTCAGAGACTTATTTGGGTGCAAGGAGAAATATCCAGCATTTAACGATATGAAACGATATATTATAGACAATGCCAAAGAAGAACTGGATAGGGTTGCTCCGTGGTCATTCTCTTATGAACAGCACAAAGTGGGAAGAAAGGTTGAGAGTTTTACCTTTTACTTCTATGAGATACCCAAAAACAAAAGGGAAGAAACAGAAAGAAAAGAGCTACTATCAAAGTACCCACAAGCAGTAATCAGACCAGAGGTAAAGGATTGGTTCAAAAACAAGATGGGATTCAATACAGGACAAATCAGAAGTAATGTGCAGCTCATTGATGAACTGCAACGTATCTTCCAAAACGGCACAATCCCGGAACTGGAGGAAACATTCCAATACATAACAAAACAAGGGTTCAGACCACAGGAAAATATAGGGTGGTTTATTCAGAACCTCAAAAAGAAGATAGAAAACGCACAACTTTGATTATGTCACACAATCAAAACAATGATATTATGAAACCAACTGACTACATCGAGTGGGATAATCTGAAGAATATCCCTTTCTTCCTCTGCCAAGTGGTCGAGGACAAAGAAAACAAAGACATTGACATCTATTATTTAGGAAAGCGAGTGTTTCACGATTACGACCATGTGGGGCACTATATGCGCTCTGCCATTATACTGTTTCGAAGAATCAAGAACCGCACGGCAGACTGGGTAAACCTTCAGAACCTCTGGACGCTGCGCAACTGTATTCGTGAGAATTACAATCACGGTATAGGTGTGGATAGTCTGATTTACGGAGAGGACTTTGACGGCGAGAATCCCGAAACACTTACTCCATTGACCAAAAAACGTTTTGACCTCATAGTAAAGCGAATACAGGAACTTGACAAATACGCAACAATTTAAATTGCATAGACGACTTCTATCAAATACAACAAAAAGGAGAAACTATAATGTTAAAACCCAATTATCGAGAACAATATTACTAATAAATTCTTATCTTTGCATGGAATTTAGAACAACAAGTTATGTCGAACTTACAGAGTGCATTAGCACGTACTTTTAGAATACGTTCATAGTCTATACTGAGAATCCTTTCTCAGTTTTCTTATAGCCTTCAATTCTTCTGAGGGCAAATTTTCTATTATCATTTATTAATCAAGATTGTGATGCAGGTATTATATCTGTGTCTATATCTCATTTATAAGAAAACAAGTATGGACTTAAATAAAAAACATTTATTATATCTTATCGTATTTTTTCTGTTCGGTAACTTGAATGCTTTTGGACAATCAATTAACATTTCAGGAAGGATACTTAGTCAAGGTACACAAGATGCTGTTGAATATGCTAATATTGTTCTATTTAAACAGGATTCTATATTTTTACAAGGAACTACAAGTGATTCTATTGGGAGATTTGAATTTATGAACCTTTCTCCGAATGATTATGTATTGTCAGTATCTTGTATGGGTTTTGAGCCTAAAAAGATATTGCTACAAAATCTTGCTGAAACAGTAGAAATAGATGTGTTCTTGAATGAAAGTGCACTGTCCCTTGGTGAAGTTGTTATTTCAGCTTCATCTACAATAAGCAAAATAAATCAGCGAATCGTTTTTCCGACAAAATTACAACTTAGTCATTCGGCAAACGGAATGCAACTATTAAATACAATGATGCTTCCGGGAATAAACATCAATCCGATGGCAAACACGATTTCATCTTCCGACGGTGGAAAAGTCATATTGCAAATCAATGACGTAAATGCCACATCGGAAGAGATACTGACTCTGCAACCGCGTCAAATCAGGAGGGTTGAATATTCGGATTATGCAGGAATAAGGTACGGAGAAGCATCTAAAATTGTCAATTATATTGTTACAAGGGACGATAAGGGTGGTGTTATTGGTGTGGACTTGATGAACTCCCTGAATATTCTGGCGGGTGGCGATGTGTTTTTCGCCAAGTTTAATAAAGGCAAGTCGGAATATGCACTGAACTACACCGCTGCTTTTCAGAAAATCAACAGCAATAATCGGACACGTACAGGAAGCTATCAATTTGAAAATTCACCTATGTTGCAGAGAGATGAAATCGGGGAAGGCGGAGATTATTCGTATCAGATGCATGATGTCACTTTAGGGTACAACTATCAACAAAGCGATTCGACATTCTTCAATGCAAAATTAAAGTATGCTTTGACAAACCATCCGCATAATGACTTTAGAAGTAGCCTGAAAGAAAAAGGTGTAGATGTAGGCAGAATATTTGATGGTGTTAGTCAGAAAATCAACACGCCAACAGTAGATTTATATTATGAACTTGGTTTGAAAAATCGGCAAAAAATTTATACTAACCTTGTCGGGAGTTATTCTAAAGTTGAAACACATCGTAATTACATAGAATACGACAATATTGATACGCTTTTCAGGGAGCAATTCAATTTGGTTTCCGACAAATATTCACTGATTGCAGAAGGTATTTACGAGAAAAGTTTTACTCATGGTAGTTTGAAACTTGGAGCAAAGCACATTCAATCGTTTACTCAACAAGAAGTTCGACAAAATGGAACTTTCGAGTCGAATTTGAATCAAGCTGAATCTTCCGTCTTTACAGAATGGAATCACAGTAAAGATAATCTCAGCTATTCTCTGGGGCTTAGAGTTAATCGGGTACACCTATCCAATAGCTCAATCGATAAGAGTTATTATAATCTTCTGCCAAAAGCCATGTTTGGATACAGGCTAAGTGAAAATTCTTTTATTCGTTACGATGTGGAGATGAGTCAAACAAACCCGACTTTGATTGAATTAACCGATACGGAAATTAGACTTGACCCTTATCTTGCCGAAAAAGGAAACTTGTCATTGAAACCTTATCGCAACCTGAACAACAACCTTTTTTACGAAAACAAAAAAGGCTTGTTTACGCTCAATGTAAACCTACGACATCATTATAAGCACAACCCTATCATGGAGTCAATAAAGCGACAAGGTGACATCTTCCTTACAATACCTGAAAATATGAAAAGTTGGAGCAAGTATAATGCAGAAATGACCTTAAAGTTGGGCATGATAAAGAACATCTTACAGTTTTCGCTTACAGGCGGATACAATCATTTCAGCAGTCAAGGAAACAACTATTCGCATACACACTCTAATTTTTATTATAGCGCAAATGTGTTGGCAATGTATAAAAAATGGATGTTTATCGGTCAGATACAGCCGTTTGAAGAAATGTTATATGGTGAAACCGTTATTAAGAACGGCAATTACCACTACTTAGCCGTTCAATACAATGCAAATAGTTTTTCGTTCGGCATAGGTGCATTCAATCCTTTTAAGAATGTTTCCCGAAGTATAATGGAAAACAAGAATGCTCTAGCTCCTTTTAGAAGAGAGAGTTTTAGTAATGCTTCTCAGACTATTGTAGCTACTCTTACGTGGAATTTCAGCTTTGGAAAAACTCATAGCTCAAGCAGTAAATCTCTGAATAATCAGGACGCTGATTATGGTGTGAAAAGTAGTTATAAATAGAGTCTGTTATGAATAAAAACAGTTTGGAATTATTCAGTTTATTATCTGAAAATTCACATGTTACAGACGAACAAATGCAAAATGCCTATAAGTCTTTTGTAGAACAGATAACAACAATCAGTCAATCTCAACAAAGCTATCCTGAAGTATTTCGGATGCTAAATAGAACTCGTATTGAGCTTGATTCTTTGGAATCATCATCTCTTTACGAGTTGGAAAAAAAATAAGTCTAAGAATCTCTGCTTTGGGGATTATTTTCTTTTTGATAATATTCATAATACATCTTATAGTTATCCCTATCTTTTGCTGCATCCACCCATAAGTAGCACATCAGACAAGCAAACAACAGGGAGAAAACGGCACAAAGTATAGTCCAAAGTGAAATACGTTTGTCCACATAGCCACCATTCTTCATCCGGTAGCTCTGCTTCTCGAAACCCGACAAGACACTTTTTAGACTGTTTTCGGCATTTTCAAGACTTTTCTCATCTATCTGTACTTTTCTCTGTGTTGCGTCCTCTATGCGCTTTGTAAAGGCTTCTATGCGCTTTATCTCCTGAAATATCAGTTCAACCGCAAGCTGCGGGTTCACTTTCGGTGCTGTGTCCTTTCTGCGTGGGCTGTACTGCCCCCTTTTGGTGTTAGAGGTGGAGACCTCCTTTTCCTGATATGATGTCTTTTCCATAACTCTGTCCTAATGTCTGTCTGTGTAACTTGAAATGGGTTTTCTCTATGTGTGCGAGGGTGTAGTTCTTGCCTATCTCACTGGCTTTGTACTCCGTTCCGGACTTTGCCTTGACATAGTATCCGTTCAGCTTCCCAGTACTGGCTCTGGCTTCACGGATAGGATATCCAGCTTTCTCCATTTCCTCCTTGAAACTGCCGAAGTCGAACCTCTCGAGCTTCTGAAGAACTGCGTCCATGCCGGACTTGATGTCCTGTCTGTTTGCCTTGCCTATATCCTGAGCCTGTACGAGATTCCTCTCCCTCGCCATGCCGTTGGCTGCTTCGGTCGCCCTCTTGCCTATCCAGTTGTCCCGGTAAAGCTCGCCGGACATGGAAACCCGGTTTGCCAATATATGGAGGTGTGCCTGGTTCTTCCGGCTCTCCGTTCCTGAATGCCTTATCACCACATACTGGTGGTTCTGCAACCCCATGCGTGTAAGGAAGTCGTCTGCTAGCTTCCTCCAGTCCTCACTGGTGTATTGTGCGCTTTCCTCAATGCTCGGACTTACCTCAAAGCGGAGGCAGTTGTTCCTCACGTTGGGGAAATCGGCAAAATACGGCTTCATCTCCTGAACCATGTCCGCACCTGTTGTGCCGTAAAGTCCGTTCCGGCACACTTCGGTGGCTGCGTCCTTTCCGGCTATCTGCTTGGAGAGGTCGTACTCCAGTGCTGCAGTACCGTGTGAAATGCTTTTTCCTTTGGCTATCATCGCAAGAGCTTTTTAAGTTTTTCAATTATAACCCGGTTCTCCTCGAACACCTCCCTGTACTGGCGACCGCCGAAGTAGTTGTTCAGCCTTTGGAGGTCGCCCCTTATCTTGGCTATGTCACGAAGGAGAGCCTTTTCCTCCTCACTATACCTCTCCTTCGGCTGACCGCCAAGTGAAAGGCTTCTACAGTACTCCGAAGTGGTAAGACCGCATCGGAGAGCCTGTTCCGCAAGTGCAGCCTTCTCAAGTACCGTACAGCGGAATGTTATCTTTTCAGTGCGTTTTACTTCCATGCCGGCTAAGATAGGCAAAAAAATCCTTTTGAGCAAAGCGAGAAAGGCAAGAAATGTCCGACACGGACACTTCTTGCTATGTAAACACGCTGCATAGGAATACACCCACGCTTACCGACTGCACAGCCCACACACTTTTTTCCCTTTTTCCCCATGCTTCATACCAACGGAACACGGAGATAAAGTCAAGGGTACGGACTGAAAAAACCGCACAGCGAAGCTGCTCAGGATTTTTTCGGATCCGGACTTGCGAAGCCCTTGACTTTGGCGGAGTGTGGAGTTACCTTTGCATCGGGTAAACGGGAAAAATCAAAGTATATCCAGTTCTGCTATCATCTTCTTTAGAACTGGCACACTTACGGTAGAGTAGTCCGACTTGTCATAGACATCAACGAGATACACACGACCTTCACTTTCGGAAGAACATATCGTAAACGTGATGACACGTGCGCCCCCTGACTTGCCTTTTCCTTTGGAGACTATGGCAAGGCGGATTTTACGCAAACCGGGACTAAGTTCAGTGCCTATTTTCGGGTCTTTGGCTAAATCTTCGACAAGCTCCTTTAAATCGGACTTGAAAGACTTGTACCTTTTCGCAAGGATTTTCGCTTCCCTCTCAAAATGCGGAGTGGTCTTTACTTCAAAGCTCATCGAGGAATGCGTTTGCGTTCTTGCCCGGAATTTCGCCGGATTCAATTCGTTTTACATCATTCAACCCCTCTTTGATACGGGTTGCGATTTTCTCCTCCGCTGATACAGGAACCAGTTTGAAATCTCCGAGACGAGAGGTCAGGAATACGGATTCCCCCTGTATGGCACGGAGAAGGGTTGCGGTCTGATTTGTTCTAAACTTGCTTAATGAAACTACTTGCATATCTATTCATTTTTTAATTGTGTTACAAATGTAACCAAAGTTACTGATATTGTAACCAAATTAAGTTTCTTTAACACGCGGGAAAGTTCGTTCCAAACTTTAACCTCTAACCTTCCCCAAACCAGTCTTTTTTTCTTCCCTATTGTTTTTCCGAAAGTATGTTTTTGGGCAGTTTTTGAGTCACTTCGAGACTAAAATTCTGTAACCTTGTCCTAAGGTTATTATCTTGTATTAACCTTGTACAAAAAAAAATACGTTTACAATTTATTGGTTTTCAATATCATACAGACAACAAAAAAGCCGATATACGGAAGAATAGTACGTCATATACGGAAGAATAGTACGTCACTTTTTTTTTTATATACGGAAGAATAGTACGTCAATAACGAAAAATCAACATTATTTTTCCGTATATTATTTTTTATGCTATATTTGCAACTGAAAACCAATAATTGAGAGTATGGCAAGACCAATAAAAACGCAATCAAAGGATATACAGCAGAGCAACTATTTTACAACAGCCAAGTATGACTATACACTGCAAGAAAAAATTATCCTCTATCGTGTAGCAGAACAAGCATTTGAATATAGGGAAGCTAACAAGGAATGGTTCAAAGAACATGAAGGAGAATATATTGCAAAAGACCATGTTTCTTTCAGGCTACCCATAACGCACTTCATGACCAAAGAACAAAGAGCTGATGGAAGCGGTAAATGCTATGATGATGTAGTGGCTGCCTTCAAGTCTTTAACAAGCAAAAGAATAGAATTTCAGACAAAAGATGCCTTCTCCTTTGGCGCACTTCTGAACTCAGCCGACAGAGAGCCGGGAGAGGGAATAATATATTTTACCGTACATAAGTTTGTATGGCAGTCCGCTTTGGACTTTACCAAAGGATTTACAAAGCTGGATTTGGTTGTAGCTATGGAGTTGAAATCAGCCTACTCCATGCGATTCTATGAGATAGCTCGAAGATGGAGTGATACCAAAATATGGAAAATCTCTGTAGAAGATTTCAGAGACTTATTTGGGTGCAAGGAGAAATATCCAGCATTTAACGATATGAAACGATATATTATAGACAATGCCAAAGAAGAACTGGATAGGGTTGCTCCGTGGTCATTCTCTTATGAACAGCACAAAGTGGGAAGAAAGGTTGAGAGTTTTACCTTTTACTTCTATGAGATACCCAAAAACAAAAGGGAAGAAACAGAAAGAAAAGAGCTACTATCAAAGTACCCACAAGCAGTAATCAGACCAGAGGTAAAGGATTGGTTCAAAAACAAGATGGGATTCAATACAGGACAAATCAGAAGTAATGTGCAGCTCATTGATGAACTGCAACGTATCTTCCAAAACGGCACAATCCCGGAACTGGAGGAAACATTCCAATACATAACAAAACAAGGGTTCAGACCACAGGAAAATATAGGGTGGTTTATTCAGAACCTCAAAAAGAAGATAGAAAACGCACAACTTTGATTATGTCACACAATCAAAACAATGATATTATGAAACCAACTGACTACATCGAGTGGGATAATCTGAAGAATATCCCTTTCTTCCTCTGCCAAGTGGTCGAGGACAAAGAAAACAAAGACATTGACATCTATTATTTAGGAAAGCGAGTGTTTCACGATTACGACCATGTGGGGCACTATATGCGCTCTGCCATTATACTGTTTCGAAGAATCAAGAACCGCACGGCAGACTGGGTAAACCTTCAGAACCTCTGGACGCTGCGCAACTGTATTCGTGAGAATTACAATCACGGTATAGGTGTGGATAGTCTGATTTACGGAGAGGACTTTGACGGCGAGAATCCCGAAACACTTACTCCATTGACCAAAAAACGTTTTGACCTCATAGTAAAGCGAATACAGGAACTTGACAAATACGCAACAATTTAAATTGCATAGACGACTTCTATCAAATACAACAAAAAGGAGAAACTATAATGTTAAAACCCAATTATCGAGAACAATATTACTAATAAATTCTTATCTTTGCATGGAATTTAGAACAACAAGTTATGTCGAACTTACAGAGTGCATTAGCACGTACTTTTAGAATACGTTCATAGTCTATACTGAGAATCCTTTCTCAGTTTTCTTATAGCCTTCAATTCTTCTGAGGGCAAATTTTCTATTATCATTTATTAATCAAGATTGTGATGCAGGTATTATATCTGTGTCTATATCTCATTTATAAGAAAACAAGTATGGACTTAAATAAAAAACATTTATTATATCTTATCGTATTTTTTCTGTTCGGTAACTTGAATGCTTTTGGACAATCAATTAACATTTCAGGAAGGATACTTAGTCAAGGTACACAAGATGCTGTTGAATATGCTAATATTGTTCTATTTAAACAGGATTCTATATTTTTACAAGGAACTACAAGTGATTCTATTGGGAGATTTGAATTTATGAACCTTTCTCCGAATGATTATGTATTGTCAGTATCTTGTATGGGTTTTGAGCCTAAAAAGATATTGCTACAAAATCTTGCTGAAACAGTAGAAATAGATGTGTTCTTGAATGAAAGTGCACTGTCCCTTGGTGAAGTTGTTATTTCAGCTTCATCTACAATAAGCAAAATAAATCAGCGAATCGTTTTTCCGACAAAATTACAACTTAGTCATTCGGCAAACGGAATGCAACTATTAAATACAATGATGCTTCCGGGAATAAACATCAATCCGATGGCAAACACGATTTCATCTTCCGACGGTGGAAAAGTCATATTGCAAATCAATGACGTAAATGCCACATCGGAAGAGATACTGACTCTGCAACCGCGTCAAATCAGGAGGGTTGAATATTCGGATTATGCAGGAATAAGGTACGGAGAAGCATCTAAAATTGTCAATTATATTGTTACAAGGGACGATAAGGGTGGTGTTATTGGTGTGGACTTGATGAACTCCCTGAATATTCTGGCGGGTGGCGATGTGTTTTTCGCCAAGTTTAATAAAGGCAAGTCGGAATATGCACTGAACTACACCGCTGCTTTTCAGAAAATCAACAGCAATAATCGGACACGTACAGGAAGCTATCAATTTGAAAATTCACCTATGTTGCAGAGAGATGAAATCGGGGAAGGCGGAGATTATTCGTATCAGATGCATGATGTCACTTTAGGGTACAACTATCAACAAAGCGATTCGACATTCTTCAATGCAAAATTAAAGTATGCTTTGACAAACCATCCGCATAATGACTTTAGAAGTAGCCTGAAAGAAAAAGGTGTAGATGTAGGCAGAATATTTGATGGTGTTAGTCAGAAAATCAACACGCCAACAGTAGATTTATATTATGAACTTGGTTTGAAAAATCGGCAAAAAATTTATACTAACCTTGTCGGGAGTTATTCTAAAGTTGAAACACATCGTAATTACATAGAATACGACAATATTGATACGCTTTTCAGGGAGCAATTCAATTTGGTTTCCGACAAATATTCACTGATTGCAGAAGGTATTTACGAGAAAAGTTTTACTCATGGTAGTTTGAAACTTGGAGCAAAGCACATTCAATCGTTTACTCAACAAGAAGTTCGACAAAATGGAACTTTCGAGTCGAATTTGAATCAAGCTGAATCTTCCGTCTTTACAGAATGGAATCACAGTAAAGATAATCTCAGCTATTCTCTGGGGCTTAGAGTTAATCGGGTACACCTATCCAATAGCTCAATCGATAAGAGTTATTATAATCTTCTGCCAAAAGCCATGTTTGGATACAGGCTAAGTGAAAATTCTTTTATTCGTTACGATGTGGAGATGAGTCAAACAAACCCGACTTTGATTGAATTAACCGATACGGAAATTAGACTTGACCCTTATCTTGCCGAAAAAGGAAACTTGTCATTGAAACCTTATCGCAACCTGAACAACAACCTTTTTTACGAAAACAAAAAAGGCTTGTTTACGCTCAATGTAAACCTACGACATCATTATAAGCACAACCCTATCATGGAGTCAATAAAGCGACAAGGTGACATCTTCCTTACAATACCTGAAAATATGAAAAGTTGGAGCAAGTATAATGCAGAAATGACCTTAAAGTTGGGCATGATAAAGAACATCTTACAGTTTTCGCTTACAGGCGGATACAATCATTTCAGCAGTCAAGGAAACAACTATTCGCATACACACTCTAATTTTTATTATAGCGCAAATGTGTTGGCAATGTATAAAAAATGGATGTTTATCGGTCAGATACAGCCGTTTGAAGAAATGTTATATGGTGAAACCGTTATTAAGAACGGCAATTACCACTACTTAGCCGTTCAATACAATGCAAATAGTTTTTCGTTCGGCATAGGTGCATTCAATCCTTTTAAGAATGTTTCCCGAAGTATAATGGAAAACAAGAATGCTCTAGCTCCTTTTAGAAGAGAGAGTTTTAGTAATGCTTCTCAGACTATTGTAGCTACTCTTACGTGGAATTTCAGCTTTGGAAAAACTCATAGCTCAAGCAGTAAATCTCTGAATAATCAGGACGCTGATTATGGTGTGAAAAGTAGTTATAAATAGAGTCTGTTATGAATAAAAACAGTTTGGAATTATTCAGTTTATTATCTGAAAATTCACATGTTACAGACGAACAAATGCAAAATGCCTATAAGTCTTTTGTAGAACAGATAACAACAATCAGTCAATCTCAACAAAGCTATCCTGAAGTATTTCGGATGCTAAATAGAACTCGTATTGAGCTTGATTCTTTGGAATCATCATCTCTTTACGAGTTGGAAAAAAAATAAGTCTAAGAATCTCTGCTTTGGGGATTATTTTCTTTTTGATAATATTCATAATACATCTTATAGTTATCCCTATCTTTTGCTGCATCCACCCATAAGTAGCACATCAGACAAGCAAACAACAGGGAGAAAACGGCACAAAGTATAGTCCAAAGTGAAATACGTTTGTCCACATAGCCACCATTCTTCATCCGGTAGCTCTGCTTCTCGAAACCCGACAAGACACTTTTTAGACTGTTTTCGGCATTTTCAAGACTTTTCTCATCTATCTGTACTTTTCTCTGTGTTGCGTCCTCTATGCGCTTTGTAAAGGCTTCTATGCGCTTTATCTCCTGAAATATCAGTTCAACCGCAAGCTGCGGGTTCACTTTCGGTGCTGTGTCCTTTCTGCGTGGGCTGTACTGCCCCCTTTTGGTGTTAGAGGTGGAGACCTCCTTTTCCTGATATGATGTCTTTTCCATAACTCTGTCCTAATGTCTGTCTGTGTAACTTGAAATGGGTTTTCTCTATGTGTGCGAGGGTGTAGTTCTTGCCTATCTCACTGGCTTTGTACTCCGTTCCGGACTTTGCCTTGACATAGTATCCGTTCAGCTTCCCAGTACTGGCTCTGGCTTCACGGATAGGATATCCAGCTTTCTCCATTTCCTCCTTGAAACTGCCGAAGTCGAACCTCTCGAGCTTCTGAAGAACTGCGTCCATGCCGGACTTGATGTCCTGTCTGTTTGCCTTGCCTATATCCTGAGCCTGTACGAGATTCCTCTCCCTCGCCATGCCGTTGGCTGCTTCGGTCGCCCTCTTGCCTATCCAGTTGTCCCGGTAAAGCTCGCCGGACATGGAAACCCGGTTTGCCAATATATGGAGGTGTGCCTGGTTCTTCCGGCTCTCCGTTCCTGAATGCCTTATCACCACATACTGGTGGTTCTGCAACCCCATGCGTGTAAGGAAGTCGTCTGCTAGCTTCCTCCAGTCCTCACTGGTGTATTGTGCGCTTTCCTCAATGCTCGGACTTACCTCAAAGCGGAGGCAGTTGTTCCTCACGTTGGGGAAATCGGCAAAATACGGCTTCATCTCCTGAACCATGTCCGCACCTGTTGTGCCGTAAAGTCCGTTCCGGCACACTTCGGTGGCTGCGTCCTTTCCGGCTATCTGCTTGGAGAGGTCGTACTCCAGTGCTGCAGTACCGTGTGAAATGCTTTTTCCTTTGGCTATCATCGCAAGAGCTTTTTAAGTTTTTCAATTATAACCCGGTTCTCCTCGAACACCTCCCTGTACTGGCGACCGCCGAAGTAGTTGTTCAGCCTTTGGAGGTCGCCCCTTATCTTGGCTATGTCACGAAGGAGAGCCTTTTCCTCCTCACTATACCTCTCCTTCGGCTGACCGCCAAGTGAAAGGCTTCTACAGTACTCCGAAGTGGTAAGACCGCATCGGAGAGCCTGTTCCGCAAGTGCAGCCTTCTCAAGTACCGTACAGCGGAATGTTATCTTTTCAGTGCGTTTTACTTCCATGCCGGCTAAGATAGGCAAAAAAATCCTTTTGAGCAAAGCGAGAAAGGCAAGAAATGTCCGACACGGACACTTCTTGCTATATATACACATGCCGCATGGGAATACATCCACGCCAACCG
>OLXX01000330.1_pt1 | contig 23216 bp, 15 predicted proteins | sample 1644211 | NCBI WGS metagenome assembly OLXX01 (sample SAMEA103958145, study PRJEB25191) | human gut metagenome | biome: human-associated habitat [ENVO:00009003]; feature: intestine environment [ENVO:2100002]; material: feces | place: Germany | collected 2013/2015 | reverse complement strand
CGCACCCGTTGAAGAAAAAGCCGCTGCTGCCGGAAAGGCCAAGCCCGCTGCCAAGCGAACTGCTTCCGGCGCCAAAAAGACCGCATCCGCCGAAAAGAAAGCTGTCCTCACCGATGAAAAGGCAGCTACTGCCGTTGAGAAGGCCAAGCCCGCTGCAAAGAAGGCCGCTTCCACTTCGAAAAAAGCCGCGTCCGCTGCAAAGAAAACCGCTCCGGCTGAAGAAAAGACCGAAGCCGCTGTCGAAAAAACTGCACCCACCATTGAGGACGCTCCCGCCCCCATCGTGGATGAGGCCACTCCCGCGGTCGAAATGCCCGTCCCTGTCGCCGAGGAACCCGCGCCCGTTGCGGATGAGCCCGTTTCCATAGTTGAGAAGGCCGCGCCCATAGCTGAGGATGTTCCCGCAGCTGAGGCCGTTGCTGTCAAGGCTGTCCCCGATGAGGAACCCGCCGTTGTCGAGGAACCTCCCGTCGCCGAGGAGCCCTCCCCTGTCGTTGAAGCTGCTGCGGCGCCTGTTCTTGAGGAGCCCGCCCCCGTCGTGGAGGAGCCGGTGCCCGTGGTCGAGATGCCGGATATGCCGCGCAGGAGCATCGCATTCATCGGCTCCGAGTGCCACCCCTTCGTCAAGACCGGAGGCCTTGGAGACGTGATGTACGCCCTGCCCCGTGAGCTGGCAAGGCTCAACTGCGACGTCCGCGTCATTCTTCCCCGCTATGCCTGCATACCGCAGGAGTATCAGAACAAGATGGTCTACCGCGGCGAGTTCTACATGGACCTCGGCAAGACCGGCCGCAACTACTACGTCGGAATAATGGAGTACATATGCGACGGCGTGGTGTATGACTTCATTGACAATCAGGAGTTCTTCACCTCGGGCAACCCCTATACCAACCTCGTGGACGACATCCCGAAGTACTGCTTCTTTGCCAAGGCCGCGCTGGCCGCGCTCAACTACATGAACTGGATACCCGATATCGTCCACTGCCACGACTGGCAGGCGGCGCTCGTACCGGTGTATCTGCGCACACTGTTCCATGACACCCCGGTCGGACGTGCAAAATCCGTGCTCACCATCCACAATCTCCGCTTCCAGGGCGTCTACAACATACCCACCATCAAATACTGGTCCGGCCTGCCCGGCAGCGTGTTCAACATGGGCGCGCTGCAGCAGGACTATGTGGAAGCCAACATGCTCAAGGGCGGCCTTGCCTACGCGGACCGCATAACGACTGTGAGCGGCACCTACGCCCAGGAGATACAGACCGCCGAGTATGGCGAGCGTCTTGAGGAGCACCTGCGCTATCACAACTGGAAGCTCCGCGGCATCGTCAACGGCATAGATTACGAGATGTGGAACCCGGAGACTGACCCGGCGCTTGCGGAGAACTACGGCCTCGGCAATGTGCTCGAGCACAAGATGGCCAACAAGCGCGCTCTCCAGCGCGAGCTCGGCCTCGAGGAGGACGATAGCAAGTTCGTCATCGGCCTTATCTCCCGTCTCACCAATCAGAAGGGACTCGACCTCGTCAGCTCCATCATCCCGCAGGTGCTTGACGGCAACACCCAGGTCATCATACTCGGCACCGGCGACAAGCAGTATGAGGACACCTTCCGCTACTACGAAGGCGCCTACCGCGGTACCTTCAGCGCCTGCATACAGTACGACGAGGCGAGGGCGCACCGTATCTACGCCGGCGCGGATGCCCTGATGGTACCGTCCCGCTTTGAGCCCTGCGGGCTCACACAGCTCAATGCCATGCACTACGGCACGCTGCCCATCGTGCGCGAGACCGGCGGACTAAAGGACACCGTGGAGCCCTACAACAACTTCACCGGCGACGGCAACGGCTTCACCTTCGACCGCTACGACGCGGGCCTGCTGCTCGACGCCATCAACCGCGCCAAGACCGTGTATTTCACCAACCGCTATCACTGGGACGAGGTCGTCCAGCGCGACATGGCCAAGGACGTGTCCTGGACTCGCTCCGCAAGGCAGTACAAGAACCTCTATCTCGAGCTTACGCAGTGGTAAGCCCTGCGCATGTGATTAGATGACAAGCCCGCCTCCCTGGCGAATTCAGGAGGCGGGTTTGTTTTTTGGCCTTGGACAGCGATGAAAGTCGAAAGTGTACTTGCGGTAGGTGAATAGAATGTAGCATCATTGATAAGGTGGTGCTTATTTTGCTAGCTGGAGCTTTTATGATGCTGCTCTCGAGCGCATTTTTAATGCTGAGACTGGGTCCCGCGTCAGGCTCGTTCCCACGCCCGCTCTCGCCGGAGGAAGAGCGAAAATACGTAGACCTCTGGTTGGAGGGCGATATTGAAGCTCGCAATGTGCTCATCGAGCACAATCTCCGACTTGTCGCGCACATAATCAAGAAGTACTACACCCAGGCCGACGATGCCGACGACCTCATTTCCATCGGCACCATAGGTCTCATCAAGGGTATAAACACCTATCGCCCCGAAAAGGGCGTCCGCCTGGCCACATATGCCTCACGCTGCTGCGAAAATGAGATACTTATGTACTTCCGCGCACTCAGGAAATCCGCCGGCGATGTTTCGCTGTCGGAGTCAATAGACGTGGACGGAGACGGAAACACACTGTCGCTTATGGACATAATCTCGCAGGAGGACGACATGGCCGAGCGCATCGGCGACAGCGAAACTTGTATGCGCCTGCGTGAGTGCGTGGACAGCGTACTGAGCGAGCGCGAGGCAGAGATAATTAAGCTCCGCTACGGCCTGCGCGGCTCCAAACCCCTCACCCAACGCGAAACCGCCACTCTCTGCGGCATCTCGCGCAGCTATGTATAACAGCACGCCTAATGTAAGCGAAGCCCGGAGGGCCGTACGGCCCTCCGGGCTTCGCCTTTTACACGTGGTTACGACGCGTTTATTGTAAGCGATTGAATATTTCGGTAAATAAGCGGCTGTTCATCACAAACTGCACTGCAGCCATTTACGAATCATCCTTATAAAACTTGTGACGACGGTTTGATACGCGAAATGGCTGAGAGCGTGAAGCGCGGCAAAGCTCCCGGTTTAAGCTTCGCGTGTAGGCCGCCGTATATATAAATATCATGTCTCACTATTTCATCCGGGTCGTTTCCCTTTGAATGAGACGCGGCAGGGCAGTGTAAGTTTGAACGAGCATGGCTGGATCTTTTATTTTACGTACAAGCAGGCTTCCTGCATTTACTCCGAGACTAAACAAGTCAATATCGATAACGGTAGGTGCCGGAGTTATGATCGAAGAGTACGGATAGTCGTCAAACGCGATCAATGAGAGCTCATCAGGCACCGAGAGTCCTTTTTCCTTTATCGCACGCATCGTGCCGACAGTCATCAGGCTGTTGGTACACACGATACCGTCCGGCGGTGCCGGCAGTTCAAGAAGCCGCAGCGCGGATTGAAAAATCGCATTCACATCTGGTTCGTTATAGGTAATATACCCGTCCAGCAATTCGAGGCCATTCTTTCTGAGCGCAATCTTGAAGCCCTTTAACCTGTCCATAAATATCTTATCGCTTTCCTGCCCGCCCATAAATGCCAGCCTTCTGCATCCGCACTGGAGCAAGTGTTCAACAGCAAGATTTGCTGAAAGCGAATTGTTGGTATCTATCCAAGAAAGTATCGAATCAAAAGCAGGTTCTCCTATGCAGATCTGCGGAAAATCATATTGCAATATCAGTCTTTCCAGCTTCGGGGTAATAAACGAACTGTTTATGATGATGCCATCGGCGGCTTTTGCTGAGATCATTTCTTCAAGATCGCTTACGACCTGCTTCGGCGATGAAGATAAATTGAACAGTGACAATTGATATCCCTTTCGGCCAAGCTCATAACTTACGCCGCAGATAATATCAAACATATGGGGATTTTGATATGGCAGCCCTTTGTGGAAACTATCGGCATAAAAAACAGTTTTTGTAGCCTTTCTTGCCAGATTTGAAGCAGATACATTGGGAGAATAGTTCAAATCTTTCATTATCTGCAGCACTTTTTCCCTGGTCGCAGGCGCCACATACATTTTGTTGTTTATCACTTTACTGACGGTAGCGGTCGAAACTCCGGCCTCTCTGGCAATATCTCGAATAGTAGTTGGCATAGAAAACACCTTTCATAAAACAGGTAAACGGTTTACTAATTTGTTGAATTAGCGAACGACGAATTCATTGACACGCCTGTATATAGATGATAATATTTGTACACATAATACATTATTGTTTCAAGTATTGCAAGATAATATCGTCAATAACACAATAAAATATAATAAATCGTTTTATTGTGTGCTTATTAAGTGGCAAGCAAAAAATGAGAAGGGAGTACATTATGAAAAAGATCATTTCTGTCCTTCTGAGTGTGCTGATATGCATTGGCATGCTCGCAGCCTGCGGAACCGCAAATGAGCCAGTCACCGAAAGCTCCGCCCCTGAAAGCAGTCCGCCGTCATCCGCAGCTCCTGAAGCAACAGAGCTTTCAGTCTGGCATGACGGTGACGAAACGCTCATGCAGGCAATCGCCGATACGATAAACCCGAAGCTTGCCGAAAGCGGCGTCACAGTCACTTTTGAAAAGCGCACAGGCCTTTCAGATCAGCTCAAGCTCTACGGCGGCGACGCTGAAAACGGCCCGGATATGTATCTCTGGGCGCATGACAGTCTGGGAACTTTTGTTGCCATGGATATTCTGGAGCCGCTTACCAATCTCGTGGATGAAAGCATCTGGGCTGATGACCTGCCGCTCACTGTGGAGGCCGGTCAGATAGATGGCACGCAGTATCTGCTTCCCCTATACTTCGAGACTCTGCTCTTCCTCTACAACAAGGATCTCTGGCAGGGAGATGTACCCTCCACCACAGAGGAGCTGTATGAGTATATGGTCGCAAACACTGATACGGCTGCCGGTACTTACGCCGTTGTCAATCAGCACTCCACGTCCTACAATGTTTCACCGTTCATAAATGGATTTGGAGGATACATACTCGACGCCGAAAGCAACCCCGGCCTCAATGACCCTAAGACCATAGAAGCTGTGGAGTACAACAAGAAGTTTGCCGACCTGCAGGCGGACGGAGACTATAACACAGTCACAACGCTTTTCAATGAGGGCAAGGCTCAGGCCATAATAGGCGGCCCGTGGCTCGTGCCGGGAATACGTGCCGCCGGCATAAATCTCGGTGTTGCGTCCCTCTCTGATATCACGCTTCCCAACGGCGAGCCCATGGCTCCGTTCTCCGGAATTCAGGGTATCGGCGTTTTGAAGACCGCAGCCTCGACCAAGGGTGAAGCGATCGGTCTGGCGCTCGAGGCTCTCGCCTCCCCCGAAGTTGGCATAGCCCTCGCCAAAGCGGGCGGCTGCGCCCCGGCAAACTCTCTTTCCTACGACGGCCCGGACGTCGGCGGCGACGAGATAATCGCAGCCATTGAACACACTGCCGATACTGCACAGCCCATGCCTAACGCGGCTGAAATGAACGTCATGTGGGGACCGGTAGACAGCATGCTTGCCGCCGTGAATAAGAACGGCCAGGACGCAACAGCTGCTGCAGAGGAAGCCCAGGCTGCAGCGCTTCAGGCCATAGCGGATATGCAATGAGTTTAGATACATTCAGGGGCGGCATAATCGCCGCCCCATTTTTGGAGGCGTTACCATGAGGTTAAGGCGTAACATGAAGCCCTGGTGCTGGTGCGCCCCGGCAATGATATTGATACTTGTCATCATTGTTTTTCCCATCGCTTACACAGGATATATCTCGCTCACGAACATGAATCTCTATCACTGGCAGGACTACGAGATCATAGGGCTGGGCAATTATTCCCGAGCATTGTTCAAGTTCGACTCAGGGTTCCTGACCGCGCTGGGCACGACGCTGCTCTGGACCGTGCTCAACATGGTCATACAGCTCGTGCTAGGCTTCCTGATCGCTCTCGGCCTAAACGCACCGAAATTAAAACTCAGCCGTCTTTATAAGACGCTCCTCATGGTACCGTGGGCAATGCCCGCCTACATATCCATACTGCTCTGGCGCGTGGGGGTGTTCAACACTGAGCTGGGACTTTTGAACAAGTGGATTACGGCGCTCGGCTTCGGCAAAGTGGACTTCCTCGCAAACAACGGAATGGCTTTCATATCCTGCATGGTGTTGAATCTCTGGATGGCGCTGCCATTCATGATTTCCACGATCGACGGCGCCCTGCAAAGCGTTGACCGCAGTCTATATGAGAGCGCCAGGTTGGATGGTGCCGGCTTCTGGACGCAGACTTGGAATATAACCATCCCAAGCATCCGTCCGGTGATAGCGCCCGCCGCTGTGATGACCACCTTTATAACCTTCAAGCAGTTTGACATTATATATCTGCTTACGCAGCAGCGCGGATACATGACAGGTGCTACGTTGAACACGGTGATCACATATGTGCATCAAAACGCCTTCGCGTCGAATAACTACGGTCTGTCCAGCGCGGTCAGCATGCTGCTGTTTGTCATAATCATTGTCTTCTCGTTCGCCACAAACAAAAGCCTGAGGGAGGATTGAGCATGAAGCGCAAAACCAAAGAGCGTATGAGCTATGCGGCGCTCAATATCGTGTTCATTCTCCTGTGCTTCATAACATTGGTACCCATTTTATATGCTGTCAGTGTCTCATTTTCCGGCACAGGCACTTCCCTATCAGGAGACTTTTCTTTTATTCCTTCCGATCCGTCATTGGAAAACTATCGCGTAATATTATTCGACGAACCGTTTCTGATCTGGCTTAAAAACTCGCTGCTGCTCAGCATCGGAACGGTCGCCCTCGCCATGCTCTGTGCCGTAACGGCAGCCTACGCCTGTTCTCGCTGGCGATTTCAAGGCAGACGTCCTTTCCTAAGGGTATTGCTCGTGCTCAATGCCTTCCCGCAGGTGCTCTCTCTCTTTGCCTATTACCGCATACTCCGACTCGGCGGTCTGCTTAATTCCCACGCAGGGCTGATCCTTATTTACACAGGAAGCATGTGTGTATTCGCCATCTGGAATATGAAGGGCTATTTTGACACTATACCCGTTGAAATAGAAGAGGCGTCAAAAATAGACGGAGCTAACGATGCGCAAATGATTTGGCAGATCGTGCTGCCATTGGCCAAACCGGCTATAGTTGTCACCTGCGTAATGGTGCTGATAACCGTCTGGAACGAATATCTTTTTGCCACGACATTTCTGCTGGAGAGCAACCATTACTCGCTTGCAGCAGGATTGTATCAGCTTCAAAGCAACGACTACACGCGCTCGTGGCCTCTGTTCACCGCGGCGAGCATACTCGCGTCGATACCCTTGCTGCTGATTTTCTTCAAGATACAAAAATACATGGTCTCCGGCCTCACTGCGGGCGGCGTCAAAGGATGATTTACTAGAATAGAGAGGAAATTTGACATGATTCTTCGCCAGGCCATTACACATATTCCGCTTTCACAATATGCCTTTGCAAGCAGCGAGACCAGATTAACCATTCGCATCAGGACGGCCAAAGATGATCTCACCCGCTGCATACTTTGTTACGGGGATAGAGTGCATCCGGAAGACCCTATCGTATTCACCCCCATTGAGATGGAAAAGGTAGCCTCGGATCTGATTTTTGATATATACGAAGCCACTTTTGAAAGTCCTTATACCCGCGTGTGCTATTATTTTGAGCTGATAGACTCGGATGAGCATTTGTTCTTGTTTGCCGATATCTTTTCGACGCGCTTGCCCAGCGAACGAAGCGAATACTATCAGTATCCGTTCATGCGGCGCGAGGAGATAAGCGCCGTACCGGAATGGCTGGAACACGCAATTGTATATAACATCTTTCCCGACAGCTTTGCCACAAGCAAGCGCAATATCAGTGATGCAGCCGATGAAGTTGAGTGGGAAAATGGGCTGAAGCTTAAATCAAGGCTGGGCGGCACGATCAAGGGCATTACCGAAAACTTAGATTATATTTCTGAAATGGGCTTTAATTGCCTCTATCTCAATCCGGTATTCGTAGCCGGTGAGTATCATAAATACGACATACTGGATTATCATCACATTTCTCCGAACTTAGGCACAGACGAGGATTTCGATGAGTTGGTAAGGCAAGCGCATTCAAAAGGTATGCGGATCATAATAGACGGGGTGTTCAATCACTGCAGTTGGTACTTCTTCGCTTTCGACGATGTTGTACGCAGCGGAGAGAATTCCAGGTACAAGGATTGGTTCTACGACTTGAAATTCCCTGTCATCCGTCCAGAGGATGAGAATGAGCCGCCTACATACAGCTGCTTTGCCTATGAACGAAAAATGCCGAAGCTCAACAGCTCCAACCCGGAAGTTTTGGACCACTTTGTCGGCGTAGGGACTTATTGGATAGAAAAACACCATGTGGATGGCTGGCGCCTTGATGTAGCCAATGAGGTAAGCAGGGATTTTTGGAGGGCGTTCAAACACGCAACCCGAGCAGTTGACCCCAAGAGTGTCATGATAGGCGAGATATGGGAGAGCGCCGAAAGTTGGCTGCAGGGAGATATGTTTGATTCCACCATGAATTATGACTTCCGAAAAAACTGCCGCGACTTTTTCGGGACCGAACTCATCAATGCGACCGAGTTTGATGCGCGTGTTACTCAGATGAACTACCGATATACGTCCGGAATACTGCGCGGGCAGCTCAATTTGCTTGACAGTCACGATGTAAACAGATTCTTTTCATATTGTCGAGGCGATATTCGCAGGCTGCGGCTTGCGGAAGTATTCCTGTTCATGGCGCCTGGCGTTCCCTGTGTATTCTATGGAGATGAGCTCGGCATGAACGGAGATACCGAGTATACGCTGCGAGGCCCCATGCCGTGGACCGATGCGGTATATGACGAAAGAGAGTTCTTTAAAAAACTGATATCTTTACGCAGCAATAACAAAACACTGATCTATGGCAAGTATCGCAAGCTGTTCACCGATGATAAGGGCCTCTATGTATTTGAGCGTTCTTATAATAAAGACGTAATCACAGTGGCAATAAACGCACGCGATATTGTAACCGCCATTCCTGATTTGGTTCCCGAACATGAACCGCTAATGTCTTCCTCTTTTACATGTAATGAGCTTGGTCCCTTTGGCTACGCTATCTGGGCGTGATAAAACACGACGTACCATGCTCTTCCCTTCAGCGTCTATAACGATAAGCTCCGTTCTTGACACTACCGTACAGATAGTTATAGACATAAAGATCCGGGACAGATGATCTGTCCCGGATCCATTATTTAGCCTAAAGCGCTGTTTATGTCGGTTATAAATTTGCGTTTTTCGAATGAATCTATTTCAACTGACAACATTAGCGGAAAGATAAGTTTTGGGTCGCTTAAGTTGATATTAAAGTCCTGTTCTATCTGCTGGATACGATAGTTAACGGTATTCCGGTGGATACCCAGTATATCGCTCGTCCGGTTCTTATCAAACCCAGTTTGCGCATATACGCAGAGAGTCCTATACAAATCTGACTTTTTCTGTGCGTCAAGGGCCTCCAGTTTACCAAGCAGAGGATGCACACAGGCTTTAAGAGCTGTTTTATTGCTTGCGCTGTCAAGCAGGTCGAAGAAAGCGTAGTCAGAGTAGAAAAATATATTCTCCTGCACCGGCATACGCAGAGCGAAGGAGAGCGCAGCTCTGCATTGGTTTACATTTTCCTGTATGTTATCAGGGCTGTTAAAGGCGTTTGATATACCAATGTAAATATACTTTTCCGCGACAATGCTGTTGAGCTTTTTCATATTATCGGCGCTAATATCGCCGTTATTGTCAACAGGAAGAATTGCAACAAGGCTGTTGTCGTAAATTGCGTTTGGAATATTGTTTAGTTCCTTAAGAAGTATAGGCCGTATTTGGTTGGCTACAAAGTTTTCTCCCTGCCAAAAGCGGGGCTGTACAACGATTGCACGCATCCGGGTTGGAAATTTCAGCCTTCCTGCGGTAATCATACGTCGTGAAACGGTTGACGGCGCGCCCGATATTGCCGCAAGAAGAAAATCATTATACTTGACCGCGTCTATGTCAGACGTTCCTTTTGTGCGCAGAATACTGTCTTTTACAGCCTTGGCCAGCAGGGGTATCAGCTGCTTATCCCAGGCGTCAAAGTAGTTCTCATCTTTGAGCAGAAAAACATAGCCGATTATCTTGCCCTTTGAGACGACTCGCCCACACATTATGTACTTGTTTGCCATACCACAGTAGATGACAAACGGTACCCCGGAGCACGATTTGTTCTCATTGCGCACTTTTTCTATAAAATTCATAAGCTCTTCCACGCAGTAACCACGCTCAATGCTTCGCATCCATACGGCATAGTTCACCACGAAGTTTTCCGAGTGTGCGAGCACCTTTCCGGAAACGTCAATTGCCGCGTAGAAATTGTTCATTTTCTGGCTGAGCTTATTCATTATTGTAGAAAGGTCGCGCCCCTCGAGCATCATGCAAAGAGAGTCAAAGTAGTCTTTCTGCATGTCAAGTTCCGTGCGCAAGGTACAACGCAGGTACTCAAATATCGCACCCATTTGAGACGCACTTATTCTTGCGCAGTTGATAGCAGGCGGCTCTGAAAACCGCTCGTCCGAATCTCCATAATATAGGACGGACGCACGAAGCTTATTGCCTTTCAGAGCGCGTACATCACAAAAATACAAAACATTTTTGCTCAATTCCGGCGTCTCGCTGGAATATATCGATATGTCTGCTATGTCATAATCGCTCAAATACTGTACATCGGACAAAGTAAATTTCTCCGAAAGCAGCTCGATTATAGAAGAAAACAGCATTGTTCCCAGCTCCTTTGTGAGAATCAGTGGTCATTTTAATAAATATAAGTTTGCCATACTTTTCGCAAAATTGCAACCACCTTGTATCGGCATACCACATCTTGGCTCTATGCGCTGTCAAATCAAACTAAAATGAGGGCCATTTTATAGGAATCAAACATTTAACCCGGTTTTGCCTTTTGTTAGTATTGAAGCATAGGGCGGCGGAGGCATGGCCGTCGCCGATGTGTGTGAAAGCTGATAACGCAAAAGGAGCCGAGCTTAATGAAATATGAAAAGCTGTTTGAACGAGGGTATATTGGAAAGGTTGAGATTCGCAACCGCGTTGTAATGACGTCGATGGGTGTTGGTCTTTGTTCCAGAGACGGCGAGCCCACGGATGAAATGATACGTTATTATGCCGATCGGGCCAAGGGTGGCTGCGGCCTCATTCTTCCGGAGTTTACGAGTGTAGACATCGAGACAGGGCACTGCAATCCGAGGCAGCTGTGCATCGGCGACAGAAAGAATCTCCCTGGCTTTGAGAAGATGATTGACGCAATCCATCGCTATGGAGCAAAAACTTTTATTCAGCTGCATCATGGCGGCCGCGAGGCGCCCCCGGCTGTGAACGGCGGGAAGCAGGCTCTGGCCCCCAGTGCCCTGCTCAACAACGTAAAGAACAGAGACGTTATATTGCCTCGCGAGATGACAAAGGATGACATCCAGTACATAACGGACAAGTTTGTTGCTGCCGCTCAAAATGCCGAGCGAGTTGGCGCTGACGGCGTTGAGCTGCATGCCGGTCACGGCTATCTTCTTCAGCAGTTCCTCAGCCCCTATACCAACAAGAGGACCGATGAATACGGCGGCTCTGTGGAGAATCGCTGTCGTTTTGTGGTGGACATTCTCAAGGGCATACGTAAGGTTGTTGGCTCCGGCTTCGTCGTGGGCGCCCGCATCAACGGCAACGACTTTATAGAAGGCGGCAATGACCTGGACGCCTGCGTCGAAATTGCCAAAATACTTGAGCCATACGTCGACTATCTGAACGTTACCTGCGGTGTATACGCGAGCGCTGCCAAGATGATAGAGCCTTGCTATTATGCTGCCGGCTGGAGAAAAGATCTCGCCAAAACAATCAGGGCCAACGTCAAGGTACCCATTATTGCCGTCAACACGATAAAGGACCCGCAAACTGCCGAGGCGTTTCTGGAAGAGGGTGTCTCCGACTTCGTAGGCATCAGCCGTGGACATATAGCAGATCCCGACTTTGTGAAAAAGACCAAAGCCGGGCGGGAAGACCTCATACGCAAGTGCCTGGGCTGCATGAACTGCAACAAATCGGTCGTAGCCGACAGGCAGCTGCAGTGCGCCGTTAACCCGGTAAGCGGCAAAGCCACTGTTCTCGGCGAGGACAAGCTTGTAAAGGACGGTAACGGCAGAGCTGTAGCGGTAATAGGCGGCGGCCCCTCCGGCATGCAGGCTGCTCTGGTTCTGAAAAAGAGAGGATATTGCCCTGTAATTTTTGAAAAGTCCGCCGAGTTGGGTGGAAGCGCGATCCTCGCGTCCAAAGCTCCGATGAAGCACATGGTCTCCGAGTTCATTGCCACTCAAAAGGCTGAAATGCGTGAGTATGGCATAGATGTGCGCCTCAATTGCCCGTATGACCTGAACACGCTCAAGGAGCTCAATCCCTGCGGTGTAATTGTTGCCGTAGGCGGCGAGCAGATCGTGCCCAACATTCCCGGCAAGGATGCTCCTAATGTATACAATATTTATGACGTTCTTCTTGACCGTGTAAAGTTTGAGGGCAAAAATATAGCCGTAATCGGCGGAGGCCATGTCGGCCTGGAGGTTGCCCACTATCTGTGCGGTACCAACAATGTCACTTTGGTTGAAATGCAGCCTGAAGTCGGCATGTCCATTTACCGAACCTACCGCAACGAGCTGCAGTCCATTCTGGAGAACTCGGGTGTGCAGATAATCGTGAACCATGCTATCGCAGGTGTGGGAGACGGCGAAATAAGCATGAAAAACATGCTCACAGGCGAGACAGAATCCAAGGCTGCTGATGTCGTTGTAATGGCCCTGGGCAACTACTCCAACATTCCCTTCCGTGCTGAGCTCGAGGACAACTTCGAAAAGGTGCTCTATGTAGGCGACGCTGTAAAAACCGGCACCATTGCCGATGCTACAACGTCCGGATACAATGCTGCCTTCGCATTTTGATACAAAATATTATTAAAAGCATAAAAAGGAAGCCAAAATGGCTTCCTTTTTATGCTTTTTACATTTGCATCCATGTCGCTGTTAAAGTCGACAAAAAATCCGTCCATTTAGTGAAAATGGAACATTGATAATCTTGTCGAGTATTGATATTTTTTAGACAAGGTTTTGAACACACAACGAAGCCTGCCATGCCAAATTTAATTAAGGAGAAATCGTATGAGTAATGCTTCTGCCGCTGCGCATACAAACCGCTATGGCCTTCTTGTCAGATGCCTTGTGATACTTGTATGCGCTGGTGTACTCAACTCCACCTCGGTTTTCGTCAGCCCTCTGGCGGAAAGCCTCAACATTGAGGTTGATAAAATCGCAAATGTCAGTACCACAATGCTCACGTTCTGGGCCATAGGCGCTCTTATTGGCGGGTGGCTCATGAGTAAGCTGGGTGCAAAGAAGACCCTCTTCCTGGGATGCCTTATGTTTGGCCTCGGCATGATTTTCAGCAGCTTTGTTCCCAGCTCTGCGCTGTGGCTGCTTTATATCACTATGAGCTTTATGCAGGGCGTCGGTAACGGCGTAGCGTACACCGTCGCCACCTACGTTGCAACCAGTTGGTTCCCCGATAAGAGGGGCCTGGCATCCGGTCTGTGCATGGCCTGCCACGGAGGCTCTTCCGCATTTCTTGCGCCTCTCTGCTCCTTCCTCACGGATGTGACCAGCATCAATGTGACTCTGCTCGCGTTCGGCGCCGGCTGCTGCATAATATGCATCCTGTGCGCAGTCAAAATAATTCAGGCCCCCCTCGGATACATACCCGCCGGCTACGTTGAAAGCAAGGTCAAGGGTGCCGACGCAGATCTTGAGAGTCTGAACGCAAAACAGGCTATGAAGCATCGTCCGATTTGGCATCTGGCAATAGCCGTCGGATTCTTCCCGACGATGTATATGATCATGTTCCCCAGGCTTTCCGTATTCATCACTGATGCCGGTTTTGCGCTTACAGTCGCCACAGTCGGCGTTTCGGTCTACAACGTTGCAAACGTGCTCGGCAGACTCATACTTGGCGCGCTTTGCGACAAGATCCATTACAAGCATGTTTACGGAATATGCGGCGTCCTGTGTGTGCTGTCGTGCATCATACTCATGAACGCAAACACGGTACCCATGTTCTACATCGGCTATATTTTGCTTGGCGTTGGATTTGGTGCCACCAACAGCGTATACCCCGTTGCGATCAACAAGTCCTATGGTCCCATGTACGCCGGAAATATATATGGAATAATGATGATGGGCTACATGATAATCTGCACGCAAATAACCCCGAGGGTGTCCAGCGCACTCGTCGCAAAAACCGGCGGCTATACAGCCTCATTCACATATGCCATCATTCTGACCTGCCTGGCTGTCATCTCCATGTACCTCATTCCAAAGGTCAAGAGAAACCGCATAGCGGAGTCCGAACTGAAGCATATGTGAGTGCATCCCGGGTTCAATTCACAAAACAACAGACCGGTCTGTTGCCGTATTAAAGGGGGTTTTTAAGTGGGAATAGCCGGATGCCTACTGGGGTTTCTTGTGGTGATTTATTTTTGCTACAAGGAATGGTCGGTATATTTGGCTACTTTCTTGGGGGCATGTGTCGTAATACTGCTGACAGGCGTACCGTTCCTCGAAGCGCTTACGACAACCTATATTGATGGTGTATACACAGCGGTAAAGAGCTTCTTTTTCCTCATGCTGTTTGGCTGCCTGCTGTCGCGGATTTATATGGAAAGCGGAGCCGCATACTCCATTTCGGACACAATAATGTCCAAACTGCTCAAACCAAACCAGAGTCAGACAGCCAAGAACCTGATAGGAATGAGCGTAATCCTGGTCATAGGCTTCATCCTCAACATGGGAGGCATTATGGCCGGAGTGGTAATAGTGCTAATGTATCCGATAGCACTGGCGATTTTCGAACGCTGCGGTATACCAAAGCGGTTTATCCTTGGCGTACTGGGTGCAGGTTCGTACACATTCACGCTGTCAATACCCGGCAGCCCGCAGGTGACGAATGTCGCGGCGATGACATGTCTCGGAACTTCGGCCTCAGTCGCTGTCATCCCGGGAATAGTGGGCGCTGTCGTTGAAATCGCGGTAATTCTTCTGCTGATGAACGCGGTAATAAACCGGGCTATACGCAACGGCGAAGTTTTCAGCCTGCATGCACTCGACCCCAAGTATGACCGTGACTCCGGCAGGCCGGGATTTATTGTTTCAGTCCTGCCAATGGCTGCGCTCTTTATAGTATTCAATGCTTTTGCTGTGGACATCGTACTGTGCCTCATAGGAAGCTGCCTGCTGTCATTGCTGCTTTTCTCACGCCATCTGGAGCTAAAGTATCTCAAAACGATGCTCAGCCGCGGCGCAACCGACTCTGTTCCCATGACAATGACTGTGGGCGCGATATGCGGTTTCGCGGCAGTGGTAACAAATACGGACGCTTTTCAGCAGATACTTGGCGGAATATTGTCCATCGACATACACCCAATACTTATATGCTGGATAGTCGTCGCCCTGATGTGTATGCTTACCGGCGGTTCATCCACAGGTCAGCTGATTGCACTGCCGCAAATTGCCCCAAAGCTCATGGAAATGGGATTAAACGTGGGCGCAGTTCACAGAGTATCCGTATTTGCAGCCACCACACTGGATTCAATGCCGTACTGTGGCTCAATACTGATGCTGCTGCCTATGTGCCACATGGAGCTAAAAGAGGTCTATCCTCCAATGTTCATCACAACAGTCATTGCCACAACCTGTGGAACTGCCGCCGTGTCATTGATGTGCATAATGTTTCCTGGGCTTGCGTAATGACGTCAATACGGTAAAATACTTTAAGATAAGGAGAATATGAAATGCTGAATTTTGTCTATCATTCTCACACAAAGATCATTTTCGGTCATGGAGTTGAAAACGGCGTCGGCGAAGAATGCAAGGCGCACGGTGCAAAAAAGCTTCTCGTGGCCCACGGTGTCAAAAGTGCGGAGGAGTCCGGGCTGCTCGGCAGGGTCCTCGAGTCCCTGAAGGCCGCCGGGCTAGAATACGTGGTCAAGGGCGGCGTGCAGCCGAATCCCCGCATTGGCCTTGTCAATGAATGCATCAAGCTCTGCAAGGAAGAAAACGTCGATTTCCTGCTGGCCGTCGGCGGTGGATCGGTTATAGACACATGCAAGGGCGTCGCGCTGGCCCTCGCAAGCGGTCTGGACGATGCGTGGCCGATATACACAGGAGACTATGTCGCCACCGATATCTATCCCGTGGGCGTTGTACTCACGCAGCCAGCTTCGGGCAGTGAAGCCAGTTGGACCACCGTTATCACCAACCCCGAGGGCGGACTCAAGCGCTCGTTTACCAGGGATTTTGTCAGGCCCAAGTTTGCCATGCTGGACCCCGAGCTTTGCGCTACGCTTCCCAAGTTTCAGAAAGCATGCGGAGTTGTCGATACGCTCATGCACACCATGGACAGATATTTTGCAGCAATCCATGAGGACACCGAGATAACGGACGCCATCGGTGAAGCTCTGATGAGAACCACTATTAAGTATGCGGACGCATATATGGACGAAGCGGACAACTATGACGCCGCATCTCAGATAATGTGGGCGGCAAGCATCTCCCACAACAATCTGACCGGCTGCGGAAAGGGCTTTGGCGACTGGGCCTGCCATCAAATCGAGCATGAGATAAGCGGAATGTACGAGCAGGTGGCGCATGGCGCCGGCTTGACGGCCATTTGGGGCAGCTGGGCACGATATGCCAGTCAGGACGACTATTCAAAGATGGCGCGGTTTGCCCGCAATGTCTGGGGTATCAAGGATTCTGACGACAAGACGGCCGCGCTGAGCGGGATTGAGCGCACCGAGGAATTCTTCAGGCACCTTGGAATGCCGACCAGCATACCGGAGCTTGGCCTTGGCATCCTGCCCGAGGAGACGATCACAGAGCTCGCCAACAAGGCTGTGTTCTATGGCAAGCGTACCACCGGTAACTATCGCGTTCTTGACGCAAACGGTGTTGCTGACGTACTTCGCGCTGCAAACAAATAAGTTGTGTAACCCTCCAGGGCGGCATAACCGCCCCGGAGGGTGAGTACAGTTCAAATCGTTAAGGAGACTGCAATGATAAATTTTACATTTCACAGTCCTACAAAGCTCATATTCGGCCGTGGTGCTGAAAATGACGTTGGCAGCGAACTTATAAGCTGGGGTGCAAAGCGCGTTCTTGTCGTCTATGACATGAATATTGATAAAGTCGGCAACCTTCAGCAAAGGATTCGGGACTCTCTTGATAAGGCAGGCCTGTTTTATGTGGAAAAAGGTAGAGTTAAGCCCAATCCCCGCGTAGACCTGGTAAACGAATGCGCGGCTCTTGGCAAGTCGGAAAACATAGATTTCCTCCTGGCTGTAGGTGGCGGATCTGTAATAGATACGGCCAAAGCGGCAGCTTTGGCACTTGCAAGCGGGCTAGACGATGCGTGGCCAATTTATAGCGGAGAGTTTATCCCAAAAAGCACACTTCCCGTCGGCGTAGTACTGACCATCTGCGCTTCTGGCAGCGAGTCGAGCTGGACATCTGTGATAACCAATGAGCAGCTCAAACTGAAAAGGTCCTTCACCAGAGACTTCATCCGGCCCAAATTTGCCGTGATGAACCCAGAAGTATGCCGAACTCTTCCTAAATTTCAAAAGGCTTGCGGCATAGTCGATACTATGATGCATACGCTTGACAGATACTTCTCTTCAGTCGGAGAGTGCACGGAGCTAACCGACTCAATTTCAGAAGCGCTGCTTCGAACCACAGTTAAATACGGTCCTATGTATTACAATGACCCCGAAAACTATAACGCTCAAGCCCAAATCATGTGGGCTGCCAATCTCTCGCACAATGGCATCACAGGCTGCGGGCTGGCCAGCGATTGGGCCTGCCATCAGATTGAACACGAAATCAGCGGTATATATGACGTTGCGCATGGAGCCGGGCTCACCGCCGTGTGGGGAAGCTGGGCACGCTATGTATCTGCCGATGACCCTTCCAAATTTGCACGATACGCACGCAATGTTTGGATGGTAAATGAAAAAGATGAACGCCGTGCAGCCGATATGGGCATAAAGAAAACAGAAGAATTCTTTGTCTCTCTCGGGTTGCCGATAAAGGTTTCCGACCTGGGGATGGGGCAACTCCCCGACGCAGAGCTGAAAGAGATGGCCGAAAAGAGCACGTTCTATGGCAAACGAATAGTTGGCAACTATAAGAAGTTGACGGCAGACGATATATACTTAATACTGAAAGCGGCAAACTAACTGTCAACCAATAAATTACACACAACTTTCGGCCAGCGGTTTCTCCATATCTCATCAAACATCTTAGTATGCAAAAGGTGCCTCGCTTTTCGCGCGGCACCTTTTGTTTTGCAAATTCAAATATACTTTGCGGCCCGGTGTTAGAAGGCCGTGTGATGTCCTATATAGCAGGCGATGCCTGCGTCGAGGTACAGCGCCTGGAGCGCGGCCATGTCCTCGTCGCGCATCTCGCCGCCGGTGGCGTAGTCGTACAGCTTGCCCAGCTGCTCCCACTTTGTCTGCCCCAGGCGGTGGAACTTCAGCAGGTTTATCTCAAAGAGGCCGTTTTCCTGCATGAAGGCGATGAGCGCCCGCGCATTTTCCTCGCTGTCGTTATAGCCGTGGATGGTGGGCTGGCGCAGCACCAGCCGGCCCTTCCAGCCGCTGGGCTTCAAGGCGCGGATGTTGGCAAGTATCCTCTCGTTTCCCACGCCCGTCCCGGCCTTGTGGGCCTGGGAGTCCATATTTTTCACGTCTATGAAGGCAAAATCGATGTACTGCATCACATCCAGGAAACGCTCCTCAACGAAGCAGGCGCTGGTCTCGATGGTGGTGTGTATGCCCAGCGCGCGGCAGCCGCGCAGCACCTCTATGAGGAAATCGTGCTGCATCATGGGGTCGCCGCCGCTGAAGGTGACGCCGCCGCCGGAGCCCCAGCTGCTGAAGTCGCGGCGGAGTATGCTAAGCAGCTGCTCGCTCGTGTACTCCTTCACGCACTGCTTGAGCGCCTTGTTCGGGCAGATGGCAGTGCAGGCGAAGTCCCGGCAGACACTGCACTTCTCCCAGTCGACCTGCGGAGCGCGCCCCGGCGCCATGGAGATGGCGCCGGAGGGACAGACGGCCGCGCAGACGTCGCAGCCCTTTTCCCACTTGCAGGAGGCCTGGGCGAACATGAGATGCTTGCCGTGTATCCAGCTTTCCGGATTCGCGCACCAGCGGCACTGGAGCGGACAGCCGGTCATGAACACCGTGGTGCGGCAGCCGGGTCCGTCGTGGACGGAGAAGGACTGTATGTCGAAGATCTGTCCGGTAATACCCATGGCTCAGCCCTGTATCGCCTTGTAGTGCTCGCAGCAGAACGCGCCGCAGTTGGCGTAGGCCCAGTTCTCCTTCTCAAAGCCGGTGCAGGTGCCGATACCGTGGTCGTCCCGACCTGAGAAGCAGGCGCAGTTGCCGCAGACCGGCGCTGCCTTAAAGTTGGGGCAAGCCTCGCTGCCCTCGCCGTCTATGGGGACTATCAGCTTTGAGAGGGCGCACATGCCCTTCTCGCAGTCGAGGTTTATATAGTTCACACACTGTACGTGTTTCATGATCGCAATACCTCCCAATCAAGCTTCGTCGTATTCGGTGCGGAAGATGACCTCGTCCTGGATGGGCTTGCCTATCTCGCACCAGTACTGGGTAAAGCCCGCGACGCGGACCATGAGGTCGCGGTACTTGTCGGGCTCCTTCTGCGCGTCCCGGAGGGTATCGGAGCTGACCACGTTAAACTGGACGTGGAAGCCGCCCTTGCGCATATAGGTGCGCACCAGCTCAAGCAGCTTGCGGGTGCCCTGCACGCCCTGTACGGCGGAGGGGTGGAGCTTGAGGTTCATCTGTGCGTTCTGGTTCTGGGAGTGGTCGTAAACCGTCGCGGACTCAAACAGAGCGTAGACGCCGTTCTTGTCAGTGCCGGCGGCGGCAGAGACGGAGCCGTCGGAGTAGGTGGTGCCCGCCAAGCGGCCGTCGGCAGTGGCGAGGGTAATGAAGCCCTGCGGGCCGTGGGTGGACACGGAGATCTGGCACAGGTACTCCGGCTTGCCGAAGAAGGACTCCAGGGTCGGCAGGTAGTGGAGCAGGTACATGTGATAATCCCGCAGCAGCTGGTCGGCGTAGGGGTCGGCGTTGCCGTACTTCGGCGCGTTGACGCAGTCTGCAAATATCTGCGCGTACTTTGCGGCCTCGTCGGTGCTCTCACGATAGTCCGGGGAGAATACGCCTGTGTCGTAGGCCGTGCGGAAGCCGAAGTTGTGGAGCATGGCGTCGGTCATCTCCTCGAGCGTATACTTCTTGTCGTCGTACACGTTCTTCTTGAGGGAAGCCAGGGAGTTGATGAAAGTGATAGTGCCGCAGGACTCGAAGTTGATGCATCCGTTGTAGCGCGCGCCGCAGTTGCCTATGTGCTGGCCCTTCTTGAAACAGTCGGGCTTGAGCAGGGAGTTGACAACGGGCATGTTATACTTGCGCCAGACGTCCATCTGTATGTTGTTAACCTTGTTTACGATGCGGTTGCTGATGTCCAGGTACTTCTTCCACTGGTCGATCACCTCGTCGAAGCTCTCCAGCTTGCGGTTGTGCGGCGGGAACACCACCTTGCCAGTGCGCTTGTCAACGCCATTGGTGAGCACCAGCTCCAGCACCTTGGGCAGGGCGGTGAAGTGTATGCCGGTGCCGCAGGTGGGCGAGGCGCCGCCGGGGATCATGGTAACCTTGCCGTTGTAATCCAGGGGCAGGAAGCAGCCGGGGGCGGACTCCAGGCAGCCGCCCAGGCACCATGCCCTGGCGTCGTAGAGGTCCATGCCCTCGGGCCCGTACTGGCGGAGCATGAAGTTCATGCCGACCTGGTTGTTCATCCAGGCGGGGTAGCCCATGCCCAGCTTGGTGCAGGCCGCGGCCTTCATCAGGAAGTCCTCCGGCAGCTTTTCGTCATAGAGGATGGACAGCGTGGGCTGAGGCGTCTGCGCACGCATACCGGCCTCGATGATGAGATATTCCAGGGGCGTGACAGCGGAGAGCCCGTCGTAGTTCTGGCCGCCCAGGGAGAGGTTGTTGAAGGTGTTGCCGGAGAGTACGCCGCCGGACACGCCCGCAGAGGCGAAGCACTCGATGCAGGTTATCTTGATGCGGTAGAGCTCAAGCAGCTCGATGACCTCTTCCTCCGTGGTGATGCCCTCGGCTATGTCCTTCTCATAGAAGGGCTGCAGCACCTGTCCCAGACGGCCTATGGACTGGCCGGACTGGGGGTCCTCGTTGACCACGCCGAGGTGGAGGCAGAGCGTCAGCTGCAGGGCCTCGCGGAAGGTGGAGGGCCGCTTATGGGCTATGTTGTGCATGACCTGGGCGATCTCCAGGTAGTTCTTTCTGTACTTCTCGTCGGGCTCACGGGAGGCCAAGTCCTCGGCCTTGCGGGCATAGTTCTCGCACCACTGGCTCAGGCCCTTGACGATCTCCTTCATGGCGGCGTAATAGTAGCCGCGGCTCATGCCCAGCACGCCGTCTCCCCCGGCCTCACCCATGGTCTCGGCCATCCGCTGGTCGCAGAGCTTCAGGATGCCGTCGAAGCCGTACTGAAGAGGCATGTAGTAGTTCATGACCTCGCGGCCCTGGGGGATGGCAAAGGAGTCGAACATGACAAGCACGCTGTCCATGACGTTCTGAAACTGCTCATAGTCCGGCAGGGTCTTGGCGTACTTGGTGGAGATATCCTCCACGGAGATGCCGTCCCAGTACTTTGACACCTTCACCAGGACGGGGATGTCCTCTTTCCTCATGCCGAACTTCTTGGCGATGGAGATTATCTCGCCATAGCTCTCGGTGACGTTGCCGCCGCCCGCGCCGACTACGGAGACGGAGTCGGCCTCGTTCTCGGCGTCCACCTCCGCCATCAGGGACTCGGCCATGGCGTTGAAGAAGCTGGCGCAGACCCAGGGGAATGGGAAGGCGCCGCGCAGATGCTTGGTCTTGTTCATGACCAGCTTTTCGTAGGGGAGGATGGTCGGCGTGCTGTGGGCCAGAGAGGCCGCTACGGCCTTGGCGCGGCGCACCTCCAGCAGGTCGCCGTCGTTCTCCCACCACACGCGGTTGTACCAATAGGCGCTCTCCATGTCGGCAGTGACCTTCAGCAGATAGTAGATGTCCATTATCCGCTGGAAGCTCTCGGCCGCAGCGGGTATATCCCGCTCCTGCGCCTCCTTCAGCTGTTCATCGGTGATGCCGCGGGACTTGAGTATCTCCTGCAGCTTCAGTTCGTTGTCTCCCAAAATGATCGCCTGCTTTCCTTGCATTTTTGAGTGCTTCTATTATAAGAATCGCAGGCCGGGCATTTCGAGTGCAAGTTGCACTCGAAATGAAATCATGCTATTATAATTTTAAATGCAATAGAATTTAGCTGGGGGCTGGAATCATGGACAGGGCGGAACATATAAAGTGGAAGAAGGCCCTGGCGGGCACGCGGATCTACCCGCTGATCCACCGGGATTTTGATCAGGGGCGCATAATGCTGCACAGCGCGCCGGCAGGCAGCTGCATAAGCCACGCCGCAGACGAGGGCTATCATATAATCTATCTGCTCGAGGGCTCCATCAAGGTCTGGACGCTCTCCTGCCGGGGCCGCCGGGTACTGCTCGACGAGGTGCGGCCCATGGCCTTCAGCGGGCATATCAGCAGACTTCGCGGGCACAGCTTCGACTCCAACCTGGTGGCAAACGCCGACTGCGTCTACCTGAGCTTTACGGACGAACAGTTTTGGCAGCTCATGCAGGAGCCCTCCTTTGCTCTGGAGTTTTATCGAAGCACCAGCCAGCGAGCCTATTACATGTTTCACAAGTTTCTGGGCCTGAGCCTCTTTACGGCGGAGGAAAACACCGCTATGTACTGTCTGAGTCACCCTGAGCGGCTGTCAGCTTACACGCTGGAGCAGATGAGCGAGGAGATAGGCATCAGCCGCCGTAGCCTGTGCTATGTAGTCAAGCGCTGGCAGGAGCAAGGCGTCGTTCTCAGGCAGGACGGAGGATATACGATATCCGCTCCGGAGGCTCTTGAGCTGCTGGCCCGTGAT
>OLXX01000307.1_pt1 | contig 24845 bp, 21 predicted proteins | sample 1644211 | NCBI WGS metagenome assembly OLXX01 (sample SAMEA103958145, study PRJEB25191) | human gut metagenome | biome: human-associated habitat [ENVO:00009003]; feature: intestine environment [ENVO:2100002]; material: feces | place: Germany | collected 2013/2015 | reverse complement strand
GCAAAGTTAATACTTTTTTTGTTTGCTTTGCTGACACAGTTTAAATTACAGCCTCCTTCTTTATAGAGTTTTCATTTGGTATTTGTTCCTGCTCTAACCGAAAATTTTTTTCTTGCCGCAAGAAACAATATAGATTATACTCTTCCAAAGTTTATTGAGGTAATGTTTGCAATAAAGCCGGTATTCCCTCTTTTACTAAGTGTCGATAAGTATGGAATCATTGAAGAAGTCCATTCTCCATTTACATTCGATGGCAAATTTAACGTCCAATTTGTCAAGGTTGACTTTTACAGTAATATCAGGGTTGCAATTTGCTTCACAGAACCTTCCATCTATAAATTTGTCTCCAGTCCACTCTTGCAAAGTATAATATTGAGGATTAAGCATCTTTACAATACATTTTTCAAAATCAATGCCATTTTTTCGTTTCCAATTAATTACTTCTGTTTCAGATTGTACACATTCTAATTCGGCTTCAATAGATTGAAATAAATCTTCTGCTTCTTTGTCTGTCAATTGAAAATAGGAACGGAACAGTTCTTTTTCGTTTTCCGTTAGAATACCGTCAGCCATTGCCATTTGCTTCAGTATTTCCAGATCGTGATTGTGCTGTATCATATCCTTTACTCGTTATAGGTGTATTTAGGAATCTACAATCAAAACTTCATCGTAATAATAGTAGAACTTTTCTCTTATGACTCTTTACACAGTTTAATGAGTTTTTCTATCCATGCCCTAAATCGGGTACATTTTTCCATTATTTTAGAAAAACCAATTTCTAATGCAATCAGGTTACCTTCCAATACTTTGTCATAATCTTCTTTGATAGCTAATATCCGTTTGGAAGGTGCACCTTCCGGGGTTGTATTAATATCTTCCGGATTATCATAAGAATTGATGATTTGTTGGGCTTTCTCTTTTTGTATTTCATCAAAGAATGAATTAAATCCTTCATTTGAAGCAAAGAGTAAAGCTTCGAATTCATGTAATTGTATGTAGGGAATGAAACGTACATCTTTAATATCATCTTTTATGCATCGCTCCATTTCTTCAACCTGTCCTATATGGCTGCTTTTTACACTCCATTTTTCTTTGTGTGGAACTTCCGGACAACGGAAGAAATCAACAAACATGGATACTATGAAATCTTTTTTTTCTGATTTCAATAATCGTTCTGCATCTTTTTTCAGATGTTGATAGTTTACAAAGCCACCCCGTCCTGTTTTGCTTGTACGTATCAGGATGGGAGTTACCTCGAAAATTTCATGCTTTTGTAAATAGGGAGCAATCAGTGTTTTGACAAACTCTTGCTCAGTTTGTCCTTCAACGATGATATAAAGTCTTTTCATGGTTGACCTCCTATCACATTTTTTTCCCATATATCACCGATGCTGTACTCGTCAATCCATGCTGCTAAGTCTTCTGCATTAAGTCTGTGGAATACAGTTTGTTTATTTTCCCTATCTACTACAATGATGTCTTGCGGTTCAAAGCAGTTGACAAAATTCACTGACTGAGTTGCCAAGATGATTTGTTTTTTTAGAGAAGCTTTCCGCACTAAGGCTGCTAATTTGTTGATGGCTGTGGGGTGCAATCCTAATTCAGGTTCATCTATGATGACCGTTTCTGGTAATTCCGGTTGTAAAAGCAAGGTCGCTAAGGCTATAAAGCGGAGTGTTCCGTCGGAGAAACTGTTGGCATCTAAATACATGTCAGATTCAACTTCTTCCCATTCCAAAGTTATAGTGTCCGGAGATAAAGGGTTGGGTCTCAGCTTAAAACTTTTGAAGTAGGGGGCGATGGAGCGTATTACTCCCTCTATCAGCCTGAATGTCCGTGGTTCGTTCTCTTGTAATCGGTATAAATAGGCTGCTAAATTGGAAGCATCGTGCCTTAATCTTTCGTTGTCTCCAATTTTACATGCTTGTCTCATTGGAGAGTTTATGCTGGTATCATGGAAGTGATAGACAGTGAAACTTTTTAGGAATGCACGTAAATATCCACCATGCCATTTGGGGCTATGAAGGATTTCTGATTCTTCCACAGATTTGTCCCACCATGTTTTATTCCATTGACCTTCATAGTCTTTGGTCTTTTCTCCTTTTGTATTGAAGTAGTCGCCTGAATATTCAATAAAGGCTTTTTCTCCAACAGTCGGTTTTATTTCAAAAAAGAAAGCATTGGTATTCTTGAAATCAATGAGACTTCGGATGAAATCTGATTGTTTTCTTCCTTGGTATAGCATACGCTCTATTCCTCCTCTACTGAGAATATAGCTACCCAAACGTTGGTTTAACATAGCTTGAACCAGTTCAAAGAAAGAGATGAAATTACTTTTTCCTACACCATTGGAACCTATCAACACGTTCAGGCTGTTCAGCCTAATCTTTGCGTTGCGGATGGATTTATAGTTTTCTATGAAGATTTGTTCTATCATACTCAATGTTTTTATTTCACAAAGTTAGAAAAAGAAATTGTATAAGTGGTATGAGTGATGATGTTTTCTGCTGTATTAAGAAAATACAATTCTATTTTCTTTCCACCTTCTTTACCCACAAAAAATAACTCTTCAGCAACGTCTCTTCCGGTATAAGTTCCATCATTCCGTGCTCTTCCAGATACAACTCCGTAGCCCTTGTAAACATCATCCCGTTTTTGAACTTGTTTCTGCGTAGGAAGCGGTAATAATCCATTCTCATTTCATAGTTGATTTCCTGTTCCAGGATTTTCACGGCTTCTTCTCCTAAATAATTGTAGGTTCGTGGATCTTTCCCTACACTGGGGCAGGGTAGGGAAAAGGTGATATTTCCCTGATCCCGCCATGACACACCTTTGGGGCGGGGAGTGGTGAGCTGTAGTAAGCAACTGTAAAGATTCTGATTTTTTGTGAAACGGATGGAACCCTCTATGGTACAATGCGCGTATGCGCTTTGCAGGTAAGCCGCGAGATAGGGCTTTACCTGAATGGTAACTGTAATCATTTTGTATATTGTTTTGAAGTGAAAAATATTTCCATACGTTTGTGTCCCTGTGGCGGGGAGCGTTCCTCGGAGCAGTGGAAGAAGGCAGATGTGTTACTCCGGCAAACGATGGAAAATCAAATGATTACGGTATGTCGATGTTGCTCTACGACCAATAGGTCGTTTCTCTACGAGGAAGGGTGCTTTGTCCGTAGAGGAACGCATGGCTCTTCTACGGGACTAAATCACCCACCTCTGACCTTTGGTGCAAATATCTGTCAAATTAACATCTCTGGCAAAACTTAAAGGCGGTGGTTAAAGATAGTATTGTAATGAAACATTTGTCTTTAATGTCTGTTTGTGACGTAGTATATGCGCGTGCAATAACGTGCGAAAAAATGAATGAATATGAAGACAGTCTATTTAAACAATTTTATGAGTTCGGTGGTCACTGAACTTGAAAGAAACGGGCAGTACAGTACCGCCCATGTATGTGGTAGCGTGTTACGGTCAGTGATGGCCTTTGATGGCGACGGGTTGCTCCTGTCCGGCATTACGCCCCTGTGGTTGAAGGCGTATGAGTATTACCTCCTCCATAAGGGCGAAAAAGGCTTGGAGTGGAATACCATCTCTACCTATATGCGTATGCTTCGGGCAGTTTATAACCGGGCGGTAGTGCGTAAACTGGTGCCTTTCGTTCCTCATTTGTTCAGGGAAGTGTTCACAGGGCGCAAGGCAGACCATCGGAGGGTACTGGAACGGGATGATATGCGGCAATTACTGGCAGAAAAGGATTTGGATATTATCTCTCCCGGTATGGAGTGGGCACGTGCATGCTTGGAGCTTATGTTTCGCTTTCATGGGATGCCTTTTGTTGATCTTGCCCATCTTCGGAAGTCTGATTTGAAGGATGGCTATCTGACCTTGCGCCGCAGAAAGACGGGGATGCCGCTTTCTGCGCGCGTGGATAGTCGAGCTATGCAGTTGTTGGAGCGCTACCGGAACCGGGACGACACTTCGCCTTATCTACTTTGTTTTTTGGATGGAAGTCTGGAAGGAATGGCTGCTTACAGGGATTACTTGCGGATATTACGCTTGCTTAACAGTAAACTGCGTGCGCTTGCTCTGTGGAGGAAAGTACAGGGTAAAGTGACATCGTACACGGCCAGACATACGTGGGCCACTGTGGGCAAGTACTGTCACATTCCCATTGAAATCATTTCCGAAGGGCTGGGACACGCTTCCGTAACTACTACCGAGGGGTACATGAAGGGGTTTGGAAATAATCGGATGGATCGGGCGAATAAGGTTATAATGAATTACATATTTGAGAGGTAGTCTAATGTGCTGTTTGAAGGTTAAATGTTTGATTTATAGCTTTATGTGAAGAAATTATCTTGTAGGTAACGTAGATGTTGTTATGGCGCAAAAGTAGATAATATATTTCTAAATCCCAAGAGAAAGACATTTTATTTGCTTGTTTACATGCATTTATCAACCGGTGATTTATATTAGAAAACAAATACTACAGATTTTACAAGTTTCTCTTCCTGTATACAGGTCTGGCGAATGATTATTTTCTCCTGCACTGTGCAAATTTGTATACTATTTCCCTTACCCGTTTCCGGAAGCTGAAGACGGGAAAAGGATTATTGTACACCGTGAACAGTATGTACATATAAATTCTTGTATATATTAGGCTTGTATGAGTCTTATGTCTTGCTGTATATGTGTGTATCCGTTACCTACAAGGTAATGCCAGTGCATATAATGGATAAAACAGAACAATTATCATGATAACATCCAAAACACAAGCTGCCATCGCAGTACTTAACGACATCTATGCGGGAGGAGACATAATCCGTGCGGATGCTTGCCAGCTTACAGAGCAAGATATGGATATCCTGCTTTCAAAACTTTTAAGTGCCGGACTCATAAAACTGTCTGACAAGGGAGATTCCCGTGATATACAGGTGTACAGCCCTGCACGTGACTCTTCTGATGTTTCCCTTCTCGATATCCTCGAAGCTACTGGTGAGCATCTGGATTGCAATCGCCCCACTACTGAAGAATTTCACATGCGATATGGGAAAGCTGCGCAGAAACTCGGTATAGTGAACTATATCACAAGGGAATATCTGAAAGAGATAAAGCTGTTTGAGTTGTAAACGTAATCCGCGAAACCTTTTGAAAAGAAATACTTTCATATTGTCCCTGATTATGCTGCTGTTCTGTCTTGCAGACTTGCATTCTCAGATTCTTGCAGTGAAGAGTGATCTGCTGACGGGAGCACTTTCTTCGCCCAATTTCGGGGTGGAAGTGAAGCTTTCCAATCGGCTCACATTAGAAGCTGGTTTTCATTACAATCCTTTTCCGGCAGGCGGAGACAAGCGTTGGAAACATTGGTTTGTGCAGCCTGAACTGCGCTACTGGATGTGCCAGCCCTTTGGCGGGCACTTCTACGGTGTGCATTTGTTGTACGGAGTATATAATGTGGGAGGTATGAAAATCCCTCTGGGGCTCTTTAGGGGAGTACGTTCTTCAAGATATGAAGGGGACTTCATGGGGCTGGGAGTATCATACGGCTACCACTTTATTCTCGCCCCCCGGTGGAATATCGAGACAAGCGTCGGCGTAGGATTTCTGCATACCGGATACGAACGCTACCGTTGTTTGCATTGCGGTGAACAGACCGGTGGCGAACATAAAAATTTCATTGCGCCAACCCGGGTTGCGGTATCGCTGGTATATCTGATAAATTGAGAGTTGTTTATAATTTAGTAATTTGTAATTAAACATAGAGCATGAAAAACTTAATCCGTATTCCTTTGACATTGACACTCCTGTTCGCTACGTGCTGTCTCTGTCTCGGGCAGGAGTTTTACCGGGGAGAACTATTTGTTACCGGACAACATTTTTCGCTGACGAATGGGCACCTGAATGTGGAATTGTCCGTTGACTTCGAAGGTTTGAGGATGCCTTCGGATGAGTCGCTGACCGTAACCCCCGTACTTAAAAACGGTGAATACGAGCAGGAGCTTCCTGCTGTACTCATCAACGGGGCGGAGAAACAAAAAGTATATCAGCGGACACAGGCTTTGGCGGCTGGTAAACGCAATAGTGCTAAGGCACGCACTTCGCCAATTCCGGCAGTGGTGATACGCAACGATCATGCGGTTTCCCGCGCGTTTACCTATAAAGTGTCGGTGCCCTACGAGCAGTGGATGGAGCGGGCTATACTCCTGTTACGTTCACAGGAATGTGCCTGCCATGGTAAGAAAGGGGATGTTTATGAAGATAAGATAGCGGATGGAATCCGTCTGCCGAAGATGAGGGTATCCCGGTTGGATGCGGATATCGATGCCGAGTTTCTTTCATTGGTGAACTTTATTCAGCCTGCACCGGATAAGGACACGTTGCATTGCATAACGGGATCTATCCCATATTTCAAACGGAAGGAAGGACAGAAAGACGGGAAGCAACTTGGCGAACTCTCCGAGGAAAAGCAGAACTTCGAGATCTACTGCCGTCTTCGCGACGCACTGCATGATGTACGTCAGGAGATGGGTACAGAATTGGCGAAAATCAGTGTAACCGGTTACGGCGTCCCTGTGGGAAACCTGAAGAAAAACGAGACAAATGCCCTGATACGTGCTCTTAAGCTAAAGGAGTATTTACGTGAAAACCGCCTGGCGGGAAGAACCTTACTGGATGTGAGTTGGATTTCCGAAGATTGGGACTCCATCACCAGTCTGGTGAAAAAAAGTGATATGCTTCTGAAAGAGGCTACCCTCGACCTTATTAATAATATAGAGATTGTTAAAGGTCGCGAACGTATGTTGATGTCGTTTGCAGACGGCAAGCCTTACAAGTATCTTATGGAGAAGATATTTCCTGAAGTAATGCGTGTGGACTATCGGATAGAATACACCCGCAAGCCTCTGGGCGCTGCTGAAAGTCTTCAGTTGCTACGCAGTGGAAAACAGCGCGCTCTTCATCTGAATGAATTCTTTGCTGTGGCAGGTAGCTATCCGGTAGGTTCTACTGAATATAATGATATACTGGACCTTGCTGCAAGGCTTTTCCCGGAGAGTCCGGAAGCCAACATCAATGCGGCGGCAGTGGCTTTGAGCAAAAAGGAACTGTCTAAGGCACGTGGGTATCTGGAACCTTTTGCCACCCTTCCGATAGCCTATAATAACATGGGGATTCTTTGTTTGCTTGAAGGTAACCGGGATAAGGCGGAGGTGTATCTTACGATGGCGGCCGCCACTGGAGTGGAACAGGCGATTAAGGCGTTGGAACAATTGAAAATTAAAGATTAAGCAATGAATAATAACCATAAACGGTATAATATATGAAAACGAGTAATTATTTGTGGGCTGTGCTGGCAACAGCAACCCTTTCGCTGTCTGCATGCGGCAGTGATGAAAACGAGAATGTGATGCAGCCGAAAGAAAAGACTGCAAAGCTTGAACTTACATTAGTGGGAGCACCAGCGGACAGTCGTGCTACGGGGACTCTGCCCACCACCGATGAATCCCAGATCAACCGCCTGACAGTAGCTGTATTCACCGGAGCGACGGGTAACCCTGTCAATGCCTTGCGGGAATTCACAGGCAAGGATATCAAAGACGCAGAGACTGGTAGTGGAAAGATGATTTCGATACTTTGTGAACCCGGCGACGAGCAAACAATCTATGTGGTAGCCAATGCTTCTCCGGCGCTTTTTGCGGGAGTAACCAACCTTGCCGGGTTCAAAGCCAAGCTGATGCTTCTTTCGGAAACAACCAAGGCTGCGGGAGCAGGTGAGGTAACGGATGCACAAAAGGCCAATAACCTTCCGATGTTGGGAATAGTAAACAAACAGAATCTCACGGCGGGCGCAGAAGCCACGGCTACCGCGGAGCTAACCCGTCTTGTTGCGAGGGTATCCATAAGCAGCATTAAGACCGCTTTCGACAAAGCGGGGCAATTTAAAGATGCCACATTCAACGTGACCGGTATCTATCTGAAGAATGCGAATAGTTCCGTCAATGTTGAAAAGACTGGCAGTGTTCCTATCAGTGGGAGTGACAAGGCCAATAAATACCTGTATGAAGCGGTGTCCTCCCATACAGCCAATACGGAACTCACTACTCCGTACTACTTCTATGCATTTCCGAATGCTTCGGCTACACCGACCAAACTTATAATTAAAGGAACATTTGATGCAGATGGAACCGGTTCAACCAGTGCTCCCGTGACCCGGTATTATCCCATCACTATTAATAAGAAACAGGCGAACACCACTATTACAGGAGGAGAGGGCACAGACAAAGGCAGCATAGCAGTTAATACCCGATACGTGCTTACCGCCGTTATCAAGGGAGAGGGGGTGGATGATGATAGTAAGGAAATAGACCCTGCTACTTTGAAACTGACAGTTACTGTTGCTGATTGGGCGCTTACCATCAATCAGAATGTGACTTTTGAGTGATATTTTCTATGAGACAGATATGACATTATAAACCAATCCGTACCAGCCTATGCGAGTTTTCGGAACATTCCCTATCTTTTTGCTAATTCTTTTTCTTCTCTGTTTCGTTTCGTGCGTGCGTGAGGATATGGAAGGTTGTGCCCGGTATGAACTGCATGTTCGTGCGGTGGATGCGGACGGGAACGACCTTACCGGAAATGGAGTTTTGCAGAAATCGGATATCTATCTTTTTAATGAACAAGGTTTCGTCAGAATGATTCCCTCTGAGGGCTTCTCGGACTTTTCATTTGGAGAGGACAAGGACGAACGGCTCACGCTCGTAGCTTGGGGTAATCTGAAAGAAGATACTCTGATTACTACGGAGATAGCACCGGGAACATCCCTGAAAGATGCGAAACTCCAGCTTCGGCAATATACCCACGGTACGCACATTCCGCTAACAGACCTGTTCTATTGTCGCAGAGAAATAGGGGAGATAAGCACGCGGGGTGTGGAAGGAACGGATATTACACTCGTAATGGAACGTATGGTGGCGGGCCTCAGTATACGCACGCGTTATCTTGCCGAACGTTATCCTTATAACGGTGAAGCATACCGTTTCATCGTACACTGCATCGGTACGGAAATGGATTTTATGGGTGAGGCTTCGGGGGACGGGGCCGGATACGAACCGGCTTCCGTTACCGATGCCAAGGGGGATGTCTATGCACCGCTTTTTCATATATTCCCTACCGGGGAGGGAAAGCCGTTGGAAATAGACGTCTACCGGAAAGATGAGAAATTATTTACTATCACTAAAGATAATGAACTTCGTCCTTTGTATGCCCCTGTGGGGCAACAGACCAACATTGATATAGACTTTCGTTATGCGGAGGTTAAGGTTTTTGTGAGTGTGGTTCCCTGGGGAACGGTCGGTCAGGATGTAGAAATGTAAGTAAGAAATGTATGAATAGGTTATTTGAATACAGGGTATACCCGAAAACGGAAGGACCCATACCGTTTTGTTGGAAGGTACTTTTCGTGCTGTTCATGCTGGGCACACTGTTAGCAATGGCGGCTGTATGCAGTTCTTGCCAACCGGAAGAAGAGGGTATGGAGGCTGTGGGCATGGAGGAAGGTCTGCCCGCTACCATTCGGGTGGAAGTACAGGGTGAAGAACAGGTGAATTTCGTTACCCGGACAGTCAATGAGAGTGTGATCAGTGACCTGCACATTTTGGTCTACAACAGTGCGGGTGAGCTGATCGGACAGAAATACCAGACGGGTAGTTCTACGATTACCATTAATACGCGCAGTGCTACCGGATGTACCATATATGCCGTTGCCAATACGGGTAAAGCTGACTTGTTCAAGGGATATGTCATACATAAAGAATCTTATCTGAAAAGTATGGTATATAGCCTGACCAATTGGGATGACTTGAATAAAGGTATCAACCTGCCAATGACGGGAAGTATGAAAAGTGTGAATATCAAGGTGGGGGCAAACACATTGTCGGGAACACTGGTGTTAACTCGTATGGTCGCAAAAGTTGAGTTAAAGATTAAAGTGAAAGAAAATAGTGGGATTAACATTACTAATTTGAAAATTTATAATCTTCCTAAAAGCTCCTACTATGTATCCGGTACAGCAGATGCGACAAATACCACTTGGTTGAACTGTGGCGGTATAAGTCCAAGTAGTACAACCACTGCCGGTACAATATTCTATATGTTTGAAAACCGTAGAGGAACCAAAACGATTCCTGCCCAAAAGGATAAAACGACTGCAAATGCGCCTGCACATGCTACATATGTAGAAATTAACGGCACAATAGGCACTGTTACTGCAAAGTGGACAGTGTATCTTGGAGAAAATAATACGAGTGATTTCAATATCAAGCGGAATGGCAATTATACGTATAACATTACTCTGAATGACGTTGCGGTAACAGATACGAGGGTTGTTGTAGATTTTACAGGAACAGAAGATTTGAGTAGTGCAGGTACGGCAAATTGTTATCTTGCCAAGAAGGTAAATACATGGTATAAGTTTAAAGCTACAGTGAGAGGAAATGGGGCTTCCACTGCTGCATTGATTTCTCCGACCGGAAGTGCTTTGGCTGCTAACGCTACTATCAGTCCTGCAAGTGCAGAACTCGTTTGGGAAACCAATGGTCATGGGCAAATAATACAAGGTATGATTCTGAAAGATGGATATGTTTATTTCAAAACTGGCCCGGCAGCTGAAGGGAATGCAGTGGTTGCGGTAAAAGACGGAAGTGGTAATATACTGTGGAGTTGGCATATTTGGAAAACCCATTTTAATTTGGCAGAGATACCTACGCAAACATATCAAACGAATCCAAGAGGTGGAATGAATGGCACCATTTATGCAGATGTTTTGCCGGCAAAACGTACACTGGTTATGATGAATTGTAATTTAGGTGCAGCTAGTAATATTGCTACCAATAATGCTGAGGTTGTGAAGACGTTTGGATTGTATTATCAATTTGGGCGTAAAGACCCTTTCCCAGCAGCAAAGAACAGAGAAAGAAGAATTGATAATAATTCTGAAATAGTAGATGTTTTTGATCGAAATGGAAACAAACTTAATGCAGCTACATTGAGAGGGGAGAACTATCAAATCATAAATAGTCTGATTTCATCATCTGTACAGTCAATTATTAGCTATTCAATAAAGCGACCGTTGGTTTTTATTGTATGTGGTGAGGATAATTCTTACAATTGGATTTATAGAGCCACAAGTCAGTCAGAAGCATGGAAAGCTTCCAACCGGTTGTGGGGTGGAGAACTTAATAATGAAGCAACCAGTAAACGTCTTGATACAAAGTTTACAGGTAAAACAATCTATGATCCTTGTCCTTTGGGGTGGTGTATGCCTCCTCAAGATACATGGATTAATTTTACCACCAGTCTTTTGAATGGAGATAAAAATAGTAACTACAATATAAATATTGCAAGTTTATATAATACTCCAATTGAAGATAAGAAAAATTATGTAGATGGTAATAATTCTGGATTTGTAAGTTCCACCGGAGTTTTTGGCCGTCGTTATTATATTAATGGCAATACAGGTGATCAAGCTTTTTATCCTGCGTCTGGTTATAGAAACGGTATTAATGGACAGATCTGTGATGTTGGTGCCAGTTCATGTGCATGGTCATCATCCCCCGTCAGTGCTGATTTGCCACAAGGGGCTTGCTTGAATACAAATATTGCATGGGTGTATCCTGTTAGTAGCCATAGTCGGGCAAATGGATTTCCTGTGCGCTGTGTTAAAGAAACATCTTTATAGATGGAAGATAATCCTGTGGTTGCTTTAACTGACATTACAACATAATAGGCGGGGGCATGTCAAATCTACTGCCTGCTATTGTATGTTGGTAATGGCTGGCAGTAGAACAAACTTTCGTTAAACCAATACGTTCATTCTTTATTACCAAGAATTTAGGCTACCTTTGTATTTTATTAACTTATTTACCAAGCATTATGGGACTACTCAAACCGAATCAAGTTCTGAACAAAGCATATAGGCAGGTTGCGATTGAAACAGCAGATTTTGACCTGTTCAAAAATGCCCTTCGTACATTGAGGGACAATGTAGTGGATGGGCAAAGAGAAGAAACGCAGAAAGAACATTTACGTAATTTCCTCAGTGAAACGTTCTACAAGACGTATTACATGGCTCCCGAAGAGGATATTGATTTGGCTATCCGATTGGATAAAACTACCAAGTCCAATATAGGATTATTGGTTGAGGTAAAGAGCACCACTAACAAAGGTGAGATGATTTCTAATGACAATCTCAATCGTAAGGCTTTGCAGGAATTATTGCTATACTATCTCAAAGAACGTGTTAGTAAGAAGAACAATGATATTAAATATCTAATCGCTACCAATATTCATGAATTCTTTATTTTTGATGCCCATGAGTTTGAACGTAAATTCTATCAGAACAAACAACTACGTCGTGAGTTTCAAGATTTTGTGGATGGACGCAAGACCAGTAGCAAAACCGACTTCTTCTATACTGAAATTGCAACGACCTATATTGAGGAAGTGAAAGACAGCCTTGAATACACTTACTTCAACTTACAGGACTATCAACATCTGCTTGATAAAACAGATGGCAGCACTTCACGTAAGCTTATCGAACTTTATAAGATATTCAGCGACACACACCTCTTGAAGCTATCGTTCCAAAACGACAGCAACTCACTCAACCGTGGATTCTACACTGAGCTGCTACACATTATTGGCATTGAGGAGCGCAAAGAGAACAACAAAACCGTGATTGTACGCAAAGTTGTGGAACGGCGTGACGAGGCTTCATTGTTGGAGAATACCATTAACCAACTGGATGCAGAGGACTGTTTGCGCCACGTAAATGGTAGTCTATATGGGAACGATTATGAGGAACGGTTATTCAATGTTGCAATGGAACTGTGTATCACTTGGATGAATCGCATCCTTTTCCTGAAATTGTTGGAGGCTCAGATGTTGAAATATCACAATGGAGATGTTGCCTATAAATTTCTTTCAACAGCCAAGATTCATGACTATGATGACCTCAACACACTCTTTTTCCAAGTGCTTGCACGTGACATGAGTCGCCGCACACAGTCTGTTATGCATGATTTTGCTTACGTTCCCTATCTCAACAGCTCTCTTTTCGAGGTGACAGATTTGGAAAGTAAAACTATTAAGATAAACAGCCTTTCACAACGTACGGAACTTCCTGTCTTAACGAGTAGCGTATTGCGGAGTAAAAAACGCAATCTACAAGTCAACGTATTGCCTACCCTCCAATACTTGTTCGCTTTTCTCGATGCTTATAACTTTGCGAGCGAAGGTAGTGAAGAAGTGCAAGAAGAGGCTAAAACACTCATCAATGCCTCTGTTTTAGGCCTTATATTCGAGAAAATAAACGGTCACAAAGACGGTTCGGTATTTACACCGGGCTTTATCACTATGTTTATGTGCCGCGAAGCAATCACCAAGACCGTACTGCAAAAGTTTAACGATTACTATGGCTGGAATTGTGCCACCCGAACAGACCTATACAACCGTATCGACAATATAGCCGAAGCCAATGAACTGATTAACAATTTACACATATGTGACCCCGCTGTTGGTTCGGGACACTTCCTTGTTTCTGCTCTCAATGAACTGATACTCTTGAAATACGAATTGGGTATTTTGGTGGATGCTACTGGTAAACGTATTCGCAAAGCTGACTATCAGTTTGCCATTGAAAATGATGAACTGATTGTGACCGATGCCGAAGGCAACTTATTTGCTTACAACACACTCAGTGCGGAAAGTCGCCGTATGCAGGAAACTCTTTTCAAGGAGAAGCGTCGAATCATTGAGAATTGTTTGTTTGGCGTTGATATTAATCCCAACTCTGTGAAAATTTGCCGTCTACGACTGTGGATTGAACTGTTGAAAAATGCTTACTATACGGTTGAAAGTAACTATACTTATTTGGAAACCCTACCAAATATCGATATTAATATTAAGTGTGGTAACTCCTTGCTTCACCGTTTCGCTTTGACTGACAGTATTCAAACTGTACTGCGAGAATCAGGTATCAGCATCAACCAATACAAGGAGGCTGTAGCCAAATACAAAAATGCCCAAGGAAAAGGGGAAAAGCAGGATTTGGAAACGCTTATCACTGAAATCAAGTCGAAACTGAGAACAGAGATTAGCCGCAGGGATGTACGATTGGTTAGGTTGAACAAACGTCGTTCTGAGTTGGCAAACCTACAAGCACCTCAACTGTTTGAACCGACAAAAAAGGAAAAGAAAGCGTCGGACAAGCGCATTGCTGACTTAAAAAAAGAAATTGCGGCTTTAGAAAATATATTTGAGGAGATACGTTCCAACAAAATTTACCTTGGCGCATTCGAATGGCGCATAGAGTTTCCAGAAGTACTCGATGCCGAAGGTAACTTCTTGGGATTTGACTGTATTATTGGCAATCCACCTTACATTCAGTTACAATCTATGGGTAAGAGTGCCGATGTATTGGAACGTATGGGTTACGTAACTTATGCACGTACTGGTGATATTTACTGTCTCTTCTATGAATTGGGTATGAATCTACTTAGTCCTAATGGTTATCTTTGCTATATCACGTCTAATAAATGGATGCGTGCAGGATATGGTGAATCCTTACGAGGTTACTTTGCAAGCCAAACGAATCCTATTATGTTGGTAGATTTTGCAGGTGTCAAGATATTCGATGCAATAACGGTGGAAGCAAATATTCTTTTATCTCAAAAAGCAGTAAATATTTCTAATACACAAGCTTGTTTGGTACAAGATGCGAATGGCTTGAATAATTTGAGCGATTTTGTGCAGCAACAGAGTGTGGAGTGCAATTTTGTTTCCTCTGATTCATGGGTGATACTTTCGCCTATTGAACAAAGTATTAAACGAAAAATTGAAGCTGTTGGAACTCCGTTAAAAGATTGGGATATTCAAATCAACTACGGCATTAAGACTGGATTCAATGATGCATTTATCATCAACACAGAAAAGCGTGATGAGATATTAGCGAACTGCCAAACAGAGGAAGAACGTATCAGAACGGCTGAACTTATACGACCGATTTTGAGAGGACGCGATGTGAAACGTTACGGATATGATTGGGCTGGTCTTTGGCTTATCAATACACATAATGGATTGAAAAATAAGGGAATAAAGCCTGTAGATATAAATGATTATCCTGCAATTAAAGAATGGTTGGATAATGGAGGTATAGCCTATAGCGGTAAAATGTATAAGGGATTCTCACAAATAGAGAAACGGTCTGACCGAGGTGATACGCCATATAACCTACGAAACTGCGCATATATGGAGGATTTTTCTAAGCCAAAAATTGTGTGGGGAGAAATATCTGATAAATCAAAATTTGCTTTCGACTTTTTAGGGGAATATATACCAGAAGCAACTTCTTTTTATATGAAAGGCGAATACATTGAATACCTTTTGTCTGCTTTAAATTCGTCTGTATCTGAATGGTTGTTTTCTAAAGTAGGGACAACTACAGGAGTGGGGACAATTAGATGGAAAAAGTATACCATAGAACAGCTTATTGTTGCCAAGCTATCTACTGAACAACTAAATACTCATCTTGCTGCTTTCAATGATTTGAAAGTAGGCAAGATGAGTATTACGGATTTTGAATGTTTTAGCAATAAGTTGATGTATGATATTTATAAGCTTACCTCAGATGAAATCCAATATATTGAAAACCAGCAAACAGTCTAAATAGACTTTCGGAGTGAAGAAACAAATGAATGTAGAAAATTAGTTTCTTCACTCGTAAACCCATATACCATTGAAACCAAACTCTCTATTTTAGAGTCAATGAATGGTAGATTGATATTTTTATTTGTTATACTGTTTGCAAGTTCAGCTAATTCAACAAGTTCTATTTTGTTTGCATCATAAGGAGGCATAGGGAAAGTCGCTATATTTTGACCTCCAACTTGAACATCTCCAACGCCAGTTTTATTCATATTAGTCACATAGCTATACCATGTTATAGCTTGTGAATTCAATACAGCCAACAGATAATCCAAATGATTGCCTGTCATAATATAACACGCATTGTTCATTACATAATTGTTGGTATCATATGCAAAAGCCATTTGGTTTCCGATTATTTTCCACACAATTTTTGGCTTAGAAAAATCCTCCCAATAACTGATGCTATCTTGTGTTTCAAACCATTCGTTACAGGTTTTCTTTCGGGCTTTTATTTTTTTGCCATTAACAATATGAGTTTCTCCTGTTTGTTCCAAACGCTCTATGCCAATTGAAAGAAGATAATTTTTCACCGCAGGATAACTTTCTATATCATAATGTCGCGAAGGAAATGTGGCAATAATCCACAAGTCCGCCCACTCATATTCATATCTCTTGATATCCCTGCCACGAAGAATCGGTCGTATAAGTTCAGCCGTCCGAACACGTTCATCTTCTGTTTGACAATTCGCTAGTATCTCATCACGCTTTTCGGTAGAAATGATAAAAGCATCATTGAAACCAGTTTTTATCCCATAGTTGATTTGGATGTTCCAATCCTTCAAGGGTATTCCCACAGACTCAATCTTCTGCTTGATGCTCTGTTCAATGGGAGACAATATCACCCATGGGATAGAATCTGCAAAGTTACACTTCACGCCTTGTTGCTGCACGAAATCGCTCAAATTATTCAAGCCATTCGAATCTTGTACCAAACAAGCTTGTGTGTTAAAAATATTTGCTGCTTTTTGAGATAAAAGAATATTTGCTTCTACCGTTATTGCATCGAATATTTTTATACCTGCAAAATCTACCAACATAATAGGATTGGTCTTGCTTGCGAAATAACCTCGCAAGGCTTCACCATACCCTGCACGCATCCATTTATTAGACGTGATATAGCAAAGAAAACCATTGGGAGTAAGCAGGTTCATACCCAACTCATAGAAGAGGCAGTAAATATCACCAGTGCGTGCATAAGTTATGTAACCCATGCATTCTAATACATCGGCACTCTTACCCATAGATTGTAACTGAATGTAAGGTGGATTGCCAATAATACAGTCAAATCCCAAGAAGTTACCTTCGGCATCGAGTACTTCTGGAAACTCTATGCGCCATTCGAATGCGCCAAGGTAAATTTTGTTGGAACGTATCTCCTCAAATATATTTTCTAAAGCCGCAATTTCTTTTTTTAAGTCAGCAATGCGCTTGTCCGACGCTTTCTTTTCCTTTTTTGTCGGTTCAAACAGTTGAGGCGCTTGTAAGTTTGCCAACTCAGAGCGGCGTTTGTTCAATCTAACCAATCGTGCATCCCGGCGGTTGATCTCTGTTTTCAGTTTCGACTTGATTTCTGTTATAAACGTTTCCAAATCCTGCTTTTCGCTTTTACTTTGGGCATTTTTATATTTAGCTACAGCCTCCTTATATTGGCTGATGCTGATACTAGACTCTCGCAGTACGGTCTGAATACTGTCTGTCAAAGCGAATCGGTGAAGCAAAGAATTTCCACATTTGATGTTAATGTCGATATTTGGTAAGGTTTCTAAATAAGTGTAATTACTTTCAGCCGTATAGTAAGCATTCTTCAACAATTCAATCCACAGTCGTAGGCGGCAAATCTTCACAGAGTTGGGGTTAATATCAACGCCAAATAAACAGTTCTCAATGATTTGACGCTTCTCCTTGAAAAGAGTTTCCTGCATGCGGCGACTTTCCGCATTGAGTGGGTTGTAAGCAAATAAATTACCTTCGGTATCGGTAACAATCAGCTCGTCATTTTCAATGGCAAGTTGATAGTCCGCTTTGCGGATACGCTTACCGGTAGCATCTACCAAAATACCTAATTCGTATTTCAAGAGTATCAGTTCATTGAGAGCAGACACAAGAAAGTGACCCGAACCAACAGCTGGATCACACAGTCGCAAACTGTTAATTAGTTCATTAGCTTCGACTATATTGTCAATATGGTTGTATAGTTCTATACGGGTGGTACAATTCCAGCCATAATAACCATTAAACTTTTGCAACACGGTCTTGGTGATTGCTTCACGGCACATGAACATAGTGATAAAGCCTGGAGTGAATACTGAACCATCCTTGTGACCATTTATTTTCTCGAATATAAGCCCTAAAACAGAAGCATTGATGAGTGTTTTAGCCTCTTCTTGCACTTCTTCACTGCCTTCGCTCGCAAAGTTATAAGCGTCGAGAAAAGCAAACAAATATTGCAGGGTGGGTAATGCGTTGACTTGTAGATTACGTTTTTTATTTCGTAATACGCTACTCGCCAAGACAGGAAGTACCGTACGTTGTGAAAGGCTGTTTATCTTAATTGTTTTACTTTCCAAATCTGTCACCTCGAAAAGAGAACTGTTAAGATAGGGAACGTAAGCAAAATCACGCATAATGGAGTGTGTGCGGCTGCCCATGTCACGTGCAAGCACTTGGAAAAAGAGTGTGTTGAGATCATCATAGTCATGAATCTTAGTTATTGAAAGAAATTTATAGATTGCATCTCCATTGTGGTATTTCAACATCTGAGCCTCCAACAGTTTCAAGAAAAGGATACGATTCATCCAAGTAATACACAATTCCATTGCAACATTGAATAACCGTTCCTCATAATCATTCCCATACAAACTACCATTTATGTGACGCAAACAATCTTCTGCATCCAGTTGGTTAATAGTATTCTCTAGTAATGAAGCCTCGTCACGCCGTTCCACAGCTTTGCGTACAATCACGGTTTTATTATTCTCTTTGCGTTCCTCAATACCAATAATGTGTAGCAGCTCAGTGTAGAATCCACGGTTGAGCGAATTGCTGTCATTTTGGAACGATAGCTTCAAAAGATGTGTATCGCTGAATATCTTATAAAGTTCGATAAGTTTGCGTGAAGCGCTACTGTCTGTTCTATCAAGCAGGTGTTGATAGTCTTGTAAGTTGAAGTAAGTGTATTCAAGGCTATCTTTCACCTCCTCAATATAGGTTGTTGCAATTTCAGTATAGAAGAAATCGGTTTTGTTACTGGTTTTGCGTCCATCCACAAAGTCTTGAAACTCACGACGTAATTGTTTGTTCTGATAGAATTTGCGTTCAAACTCATGGGCATCAAAAATAAAGAATTCATGAATATTAGTAGCGATGAGATATTTAATATCATTGTTCTTCTTATTGACACGTTCTTTAAGATAGTATAGCAATAATTCCTGCAAAGCCTTACGATTAAGATTGTCATTAGAAATCATCTCACCTTTGTTGGTGGTACTCTTTACTTCAATCAATAACCCTATATTGGACTTGATAGTTTTATCCAATCGGATAGCCAAATCAATATCTTCTTCGGGAGCCATGTAGTATGGCTTGTAGAACGTTTCACTCAGAAAATTACGTAAATGTTCTTTTTGCGTGTGTTCTCTTTGCCCATCCACAATATTGTCTCTCAATGTGCGAAGGGCATTTTTGAATAAGTCAAAATCTGTTGTTTCAATCGCAACCTGTCTATATGCTTTGTTCAAAACTTGATTCGGTTTGAGTAGTCCCATAATGTTTGGTAAATGAGTTAATAAAATACAAAGGTAGTCTAAAAACTTGATAATAAAGAATGAACGTATTGGTTTAACGAAAGTTTGTTCTACTGCCAGCCATTATCAACAAACAATAGCAGCAGTAGATTTGACATGATTCTACTTATTATATTGTAATAGCCAGCCAAAGTAATCTTTTCACATCCGGATCTATCACAGGTTGGATAAGTTGTTAACCTGAAGGTAACCGACCTGATGGTATAGGAACAGGAAGAAGTCTGTAATCATGGCATTTACCCGGATAGAGAAGCCACATTTTTTATTGCCGGACTTCCGGCATTGCCTCATCCATGTGTGAAAAGGAGTTTTTTCTTTCACCACAACGTTCCTTTCACATACCCAAAGGGGGTAGTGGATCCAGACCTGCTTCGGCTTTCTTTTTCCTTCCCATATGACAAAAACCGACTATCCATGACTATTCCTGCCAGTGTGCCGGTCGTGCTTGCCTCTCATGGTTTCTTCCCTTATATTCGCACTGATATTTAAACGAGTTGAAAATATGGAAATATGCTACATCGAGGCCGGTGTCCTTGAGAGGATGCTGGCGCGCGCCGAGAACCTGTCCGCACGTGTGGACAGATTGTATGAGAGAAACCGCTGTAAGGAACCCGGAGAGTGACTGGACGGCCAGGATGTCTGCCTGCGCCTTGACATCTCGCCGCGTACCCTGCAGACTCTCCGCGATACCGGACGGCTGGCGTTCACCCGCCTCCAGCGCAAGTTCTATTACAAGCCCGGGGATGTGGAGAAGTTGATGGTCTACGTCGGCATCAGACGTAAGGAGAAGGAGGTGAGAGAAAGAAGGAAGAACGGAAACCTTTAAAGAGCGGAAGAGATGGAAGGCATTATCGACAAGGAGAACGAACGTGTCCGCAGGTTCTTTGCCCTGCTGGACGACATGGAGAAAAAAGTGGAACGTCTTGCCCGTGACAACCGTCCTCCCTTCAACGGGGAACGGTTCCTGACCGACAGGGAGCTTTCCGGGATGTTGAGTATAATAAAATAGAAAAACCCAACTGGGTATTTAACACTTTACGTTGATATATATAATAATGTATAGTAGAATTAGAATAATATGAAAGCTCTCTACACAATTTTATTGCTTATAGTATCAAATGTCTTTATGACTTTTGCTTGGTATGGTCATTTAAAGATGAAGCAGGAATATTCTTGGTTTGCTGCTCTTCCATTGATAGGGGTAATAGCCTTTAGTTGGTCAATTGCTTTTTTTGAGTATTCTTGTCAAATTCCAGCGAATCGCATTGGATATATTGGTAATGGAGGACCATTTTCATTGATGCAGTTGAAAGTTCTTCAAGAAGTAATAACTCTTATTATATTCACTGTCTTTACAACTGTATTCTTTAAAGGTGAAGCTTTGCACTGGAATCATATAGCTGCCTTTGTTTGCTTGATATTGGCTGTTTATTTTGTATTTATGAAATAGTTATAGAAAAGAGCAGCATAAGAGTTTCCTCAAATGCTGCTCCATTCTTATAGTGTTTACTTGATTATTGTTTGGTAAAACGATATTCTACCCCATCTTCTGCTGTCATATTAAGCGTATTTGAAGATATTGAATAAGTCAATATCTCTGGGCTTCCATCCCCATAATCAAGAACTACCTTATTAGAACTAAGGGTGTACTTGAATGAATCTTCATCCCAATTTCCTGTTCCATTATTATTAAAGATGAGTGTCTCTTCAAAGTTGTAACCAACTTCTCCACCTATCCATGTGCCAACAATAGGAGAGTTTGGTTCATCTTCATCATCGCTACAAGCTGTAAAATTTACAGCCAACATGACCATTAACAAGGTCATTCCTAAGAATCTTAAAGTTTTCATTTTTGATAAGTTTTAGATATTGTGTATTCGATTCCATTATATGTATAAGTCCACTCGACTGTTGGAGAGTAAATGGCAGGCAAACCTGTCGCTCCTTCCAAATGGCTTTGCTTGGGATTTATTATTTGATTGTCGTAATGCTTTTCAAATATGGTTCTCTCTCCACTAAAGATTTCTATCTTAGTCAGTACGATTGGATATGCACTATTGTTGGTGATTGTACAGTCAAGCACTCCCCAGAACTGTCCCATTGAATTACTGCCGTTAGCGACTACTTTTATCTCAATATAAGCACTGATTTCCTGCTTCATCGCCACTGTGATAGTAGCAGATGCAGTAAAGTTACCTTCCTCTGTGGTTGCAGTGATTACGGCTTCTCCTATTGACTTGGCTGTTACCAATCCTTTCTGATTAACCGTAGCCACTTCCTCATTAGAACTGCTCCATATTATATTTGTATTGGTTGCATTGGCTGGTTCAATGGTAGCTATCAGTTGGAATGTATCAATAATATCCAACTCCTTAGAAGTTTCATTCAATGTAATGCCTGTAATGTTATTGATGATTTTGCCATTATCTATATTAATTTTAAATGTAAAGTCCTTCTTAGTACCATCATAGAATGTAACTTCACATTTATATTCCCAAATGTTGGTAGTGCTGTCAAGAAGTGTATAGCTTCTCTTTGCATCAGAAGGTACATCAAATGGTGGAAGTATATAAGTTCCCCACACAACTTTTCCTTCCTTGAAGCTACGTTTGTTGATGTATTGACCACTAAATTCAATTCCTTCATCATAAGAGACTAAGGTGATGCCAACAGGATTTCCATATCCGTCAAAGTTGGGTGTTGATTTAGCTATATAGATAGTATCTCCTTCATGGGAGTAACAACAGTCAGCTATAAAAACTGATTCCTTGTACCAACTACGGGCGATTCCATTTTTAGTATTGTCATATTGCAACTGAGTCCGTTTAGTCTTATAATTACTTGTGAAGATAGTCTGAAATCTACCTCCAATATTGAATGTTACAATATTGCCTGTACTCGTTTCTTTATGGACTAAAGGGATTACGTGTTTGACATATAAGGTTTCATATTCTCCATATCCTTTATATAGCTGCTGAATGGTATCAGTCTTCTCTATATCAGTCCATTCAAGTTTGATTCCTTTAGCTTCTGTCTTCTCATATTCAGCAAACCATAGGCGTTGATTCTTCAATCCTGCAAATAGAATGGATGATTCTCCCTCTTGATAATATCTACAGGTTATATTGGAGTAATCACCAATATATTCAGCAAAGGCTTTATCCATTTTCTCAAAGATGCTGGGTTCTGTTGGAAGTGTTGTCATGGGTTCACTATCCAATCCATCATCCCCACAGGAACTGAATCCCATGCTTAATGCAACCAATAGTGAGGCTGCTAATAATTTAATTGTTCTCATGTTATCTAAATCTTTAGTTAATTAATCAGTACAAAACAATGAAGGCGTGGAAACTATTGAATATTATCTTATTGAGGTTCTGGACGACCCACTACTAAATAATAAACAATAGCCCACGCCAGACTGTTATATAAACTACTATGCAGTAGATATATAGCACTGACGTGAGCGTTCTTGTCATTATCCTTAGTAGTTGAAATTGTCCAGATTCCAATAAGGGATAATATGTCAAACGCTCATCGTTAACTAAATATGTCCTCCTACAGTGACCTAACGTTTTAGGTGTGAGGGATTACGGTACAAAGTTACTAAAAGCATTTGGATTAACAAGAACTTTGTTTATTAAATGGTAAGTCCAGCTCTAATAATCAATCGTTTGACTTGGGTCATCTGGAATTTGCAGCCTTTAGAGGTGACAAAGCCTTGTTCATTTAGTAGGTCTGTCATTTCAGACAATGATTTACCCTGCATAGTCAGTGACCGCAACAATGCTATTGCTCTCATGTTATTAGGGTTGTTATCAGCCTTAGCCTTATTGGTACGGGAACTATTGGCTATAGCTTCTTGATGTTTACGCATTAGATTCTCTGACTTCCCTAACTTAATGCCTCTTGCTTTCTTAGCTTGCAATGATTGCTTGGTTCTCTGACTGATTAGTCCTGCTTCATATTCAGCTATGCTACTTATGATATGTAAGATTAATCTGTTAGCCTGTGGAAAGTCACAGAAGACAATCTCAACATCACTCTCCAACAACTTGGAAGTAAACGCTACATTTCTTGATAGTCTATCCAATTTAGCGACAATCAGAATAGAGTTCGTTTTCCTACACATCGCCAAAGCTGCAAGAAGTTGAGGTCTGTTAGACTTCTTCCCACTCTCCGTTTCAATGTATTCAGCAAGTATGGGCTTGTTCTTTACATGGTTGTGTATAATCTCCCGTTGTGCTTCTACACCAAGACCAGAGATTTGCTGCTTCATGGTGGATTGCCTAAGATATGCTATGTATGACTTCATAATTTACTTTTATTAATAGTTAGTTACAAATGCTGAACGAACATTCAGCTTATGTAAGTAAGGACATCCAATGTTAAATTGAATGCCCTTCACCTTATTATATATAGGAATATCCTACAACAGTCCTTCATCAGAGAAGCTGTAATATTCTTCCTCTGATAAAATAATGTGGTCAGAGACCTGTATATTCATCAGTTTAGCAGCTTTTATAGTCTGGGTGGTTAACTCTTCATCTTCTTTGCTGGGTTTAAGATTACCACTTGGATGGTTATGTGCTAAAATGATTGAGGATGCGTTACAGAGGATAGCTATTTGTAGGATAACTCTTACATCAACAATAGTACTACTTATTCCACCTTCTGAAATCTGGGTGTACCCCAACACATCCCTTCCCTTATTAAGCAGTAAGATTTTAAAGTATTCCTTATGCTCCATTGTTCCATCGCGATAGGTTGCCTTTAGCACTTTATAGGCATCTTTAGAACAACGGACTTTCATTCGTTCTGAATGCTTAATGGTAGATTTGTAGGATAGTTCTACTTCTCCCACTTTATAATCTATGTTCATAATGTCAAGTATTAGAATGGTCTATCTCCGTATTCATAAACGAGAATAGAATTACAAACTCTGTCATAGAATGAGAATCCACAGCAAGTATGAAAATAACTCTCATAAACTGCTGCATATTCACCATGCTGTCTGCTGTTCCTATCCAAGAATGAATCAAACTTATGTAGCCAATGTTTCAATGCTTGTAATCTCTTTATATATTGCAGATTGTTTTCTGCACAACATAATCTCTCCTGTAAAGTGGTTATGTGGTTAATTGCGTTCTCAATATCTTTAGTGTTCATAATGTATAATCTTTAGTAGTTAGTAGAAATAAAGAAAGGACACCAAGTTAATGATGCCCTTTCCTCTCTCAATCAACAATCCACTCAGCCCAAGAACCAAGCGTATTCA
>OLXX01000261.1_pt1 | contig 28843 bp, 17 predicted proteins | sample 1644211 | NCBI WGS metagenome assembly OLXX01 (sample SAMEA103958145, study PRJEB25191) | human gut metagenome | biome: human-associated habitat [ENVO:00009003]; feature: intestine environment [ENVO:2100002]; material: feces | place: Germany | collected 2013/2015 | reverse complement strand
TTGTCCCCCAGCAGTTCTTGACAATCAAGCGTGACACAGTTCAGTTGACATACCCTCCACAATTACAGGTTAATCTTTATAATTTCTTAGTAGGGGCTGATGATAATCCCAATAGCCAAATATTTATTACAACACATTCTCCTACATTAACATCAAAAGTTCCTTTGGATAAATTGGTTTTATTAAATGATAAGGCATATTGTATTGCTGATTGTTTAAAAGATAGAGAACAAGAGCAAATAATAAGAGATGTTAAACAAAAAATTAAATTGGATAATGCGCAATGTGAAGTGTATCGGAGAATGTTACAACGCTATCTTGATGTTACCCGATCACAATTGTTTTTTGCGAGAGGTTGCCTTCTTGTTGAAGGTATATCTGAAAGCTTACTTATGCAATCATTTTCTGAAATAATAGGATATTCATTGTCCGACAATCAAGTTGAATTAGTAGATGTAGATGGAACGGCATTTTATCAATTTATGGTACTTTTCAACTCCGCATATGAGAATAAACGGTTACCTATAAAATTAGCTATAGTTACTGATGGAGACCAATTCCCTGATTCAAAAAAAGCAGAATATAATATAGAACATTTAACAGACAACAAGTTTCAGAAGCTTGAAGAGCTACGTGAAGAAATAAAAAGAGCCCAATTATGTAGTAGAGCTAACAATATAATATCTATGGCTAATAAGCAAGACAATATCTTTGTTGCCATAGGTGTTAAAACACTGGAATATCAAATATGTATAGCAAATGTTTTTGATACGATTCAAGATACAAAAGCAGGAAGTTTATATAAATATATCAAAGAATGTATTTTACATAAGAATTTTGATGCTATAGATAAATATATAAACGAAAAAAATCAAGATCCTAATCACATAACAGATGATCAGAAAATGGATATTGCCATTATGTTGTGGAAATGTTTACCCTCAAAATCTGAATTTGCTCAAAATATGGCTGCATATATTGATGGACATAGAGAAGATGAAAACTTTAAATTTATTGTGCCTGAATATTTAGAACAAGCAATAAAACATTTAGCAATATGATGGAGTATAGAATAACAGACGAACGTAGAGATTATTTGGAAGCTCGTGGATTTACTATATTGACAGCATGTCCCGGTAGTGGAAAAACAACGAGTATAACCTACAAAATGAAAAAAGTAGCTGAAGAATGTCTTAAAAATTATGGTGGTCATTCTGGCATTATTTGTTTATCGTTTACCAATAGTGCAGTTGAAGAAATCCATAAATACTATTATAAACTTCATGGAGAGTGTTTAGGGTATCCACATAAAATAATGACAATTGATAGTTTTTATTCACAATATATATTAATGCCTTTTTGGTACTTATTGCCACAACTAAAAAAGCGACCAATGATTGTTGATGACACCAGTAATATTAATATTTATGAGGTGTCATATATGAAAAATGGGAAAAAAGAAACTGCTATTACTTCTTCGTTGCAAACTTTTAGAGATTTATTTTACAAAAAAAATCCAAGAGATATATCATTGGGTAAAAATGGCTATCTGTACAAAAATCATATCATTGAAAATGAAAGAGAAAAAGAATATGCAAAAGCTGTCATTCAACTAAGACTTGAAACTGGTATTATAGGAAGTTTAGAGATGGAGTACCTTTCGGCTTTAATCCTAAAAAAACATCCATATATAGGTAAATCCTTAGCGAAAAAATTTCCATATATCATAATAGACGAATCTCAAGATGCTTCAGAACTCCAACATTATATATTTGATTTGTTAAAAGATTATGGTGTTGACAACATAGAGTATGTAGGGGATTTATATCAAAGTATATATGAATGGCGTAATGCAAAGCCGATATTATTATACAATAAAATCCAAAGTGGTGTATGGAACATTAAACATTTCTCTGAAAATAGACGTTCCAATCAAAGGATCATTAATTTATATAGTTTAATAAGAAAACCAGAAGATCCCCCGATTGTTTCTTTGGATGTCCCAGAGAAAAATATAGATATAATTATATATCGTTATGACGAAGGAAATGAGGCCATTTTACTTAAAGACTTTGAAAACACATGTATTTCTAACAAATTAGTAGATTGTCATGTATTAGTAAGGGGAAAAGAGAAGTTGAGAAGTTTAAGTGGAAATGAAAGTAAGATTGAATGTTGGAAAACAAAGATACCATATTTAATAATTGACGCTTATGATAGTTATAAATCTCACAAAATAAATATTGCTTTTGAGAAAATCAGAAAACTATCGGCGAGATTAGTGTGTGGGGATAATAACTATAGTCAAATAAAAGAATATATAACGTCAATCAAAAATGATAATGCTTTTAATTCTAAGATCTCTTACTTTTTTGAACACTTACCTTCTTTTTCTTTATCTGTTGAAAGTTGGCAGATAAGAACTCAAGAATTATTGGCAGAATTATTAAACTTAGCAAATCCGATTGATTTTTCACTTAAAGCAAAAATAAAAGGATACCAAATGAATATTGTTAGGCAAATGCCTGTAAAAAATTTATTTATTCCGAAAGCATATAATAAAGAATCTCTTTTAAAGTTTAACACTATTCATGACGCAAAGGGAGCATCCTACGATGCCGTATTATTATTTCTAAATAAGCCTCACATAAATAGTTTATCTGTAAATTTATTCTCAAATGACAGGGAATTAGATGAAAGACATAGATTAATATACGTTGCATGTTCCAGAGCAAAACATTTTTTAGCATTGGCAATTCCTAATACAGTTATAGACGATACAATTAAAGCTTATTTGAAGGTTGATTATGTTATAAAAAAAATCGAAGCTTAGATATAATAAATATTATCAATATAGTTTCGAATAAAAAGCGGTCCCACCTCGCCACTTCGTGGGAAGCTGGCGGGGTGGGAGCGCTTTTTATGGCTTCGGTTACAGGAGCTATAACTTCAGCTTGGGTTTGGGCTTTTCGGGCCGGTCAGGATCGGGATCGTCCTTGTTGCCGGGTTTGGGGACACCTCCGGTGACGAGCTTGCCGCCGAGTGCGTCCATTGCCTCTTTGATGCTGATGCTTTTGGGCATTCCGCTTAGTTTGGGCGGAGTGCGCTGCCTGTCGGTGAGGAAGTCGGGCATCCGGTGGACATAAGGCTCGGCAGGGGGCGTGTCCTGTGTGGGGACACTGCCCGGTGAGGGACTGCCGGGCGGAGCATCGGCGACGGGTATGCCGGCGGCGGGGGCGTTATCCTGTCCGTCGGGCGTTACCGGTTGGGAGGGCACGACTTCGATCACTCCGTCGGTGCTTGCTTCCTGCGCATCCACTGATTTGAGGGAGAGCAGGATCTTGCGGTCGAGGGCGGCAAGGTCGGCCTTGAGCTGCTTCAGCTCGTCCTCCTTTTTCCAGACTTCCCCGACGACCTGTTCCAGGACGGGGAGTTCCTTCTCAATGGCTTCGTTGTCCCTCGTGTATTTCTCTATCAGGCGGGGGATGCTGTCGAAGGCGTTGATGAAGTTCTGGCAGGCGGTTTTCGGATCGACCGCCAAGCGGCCGTTGTTATAGTTGTAGAGAAAGTTGCCTTCGCCACGCACGAAGAAACGGTTCTCGCAGAAGTCCAGACCGTCCTTGACGGTGGTGTCGGTCTTGACAACGATGTCGAAGCCATAGAGCGAGCCGATGACCTTCGGCTGGCCGTGCGTGCGTTCCCTGTCCTCTATCTCGTGGAGCTTGGCGGCAATCACTTTCGGATCATCGCCTGCCACGCCGTCAATCTTCAAGGGGTTGAGCCTGTTGCCCTCCTTGTCGTACTGCATACGACTCTCGATGGCGGCCTTGTCCTTCCTGACACGGGCGATGATGTCATCGTTGCTTGCCCGGTTCGCCAGGAAAGTTTCCAGTTTGATGCGTGACTCCCCCTTGCCACGCTGGAAGGCCTTGCGCTCCCCTTCCATGCCGGCAATCCGCTTCTCCAACCGTGCCTTGTCGAGCAGGTCGGTATTTCCGGAAAGCACCGCCACGTACTCGGAGAAGGGTATGCCTCCCTTCTCGTCCATGCCTCCCTCGTCGATGGTACGGCAGCCCATGTTGTTCTGCTTGAGCTGGGTGATGAAAAGCTGCTTGTTGTAGAGCAGGTTGAACTTGTAGCTGTCGAGCGACTTCTCCACGGCGTAGATTATCACGTCCACCTTGTTGTCCGCATAGAGCTTGGCCACCTCGTTGCCCTTGCGGATGCCCCGGCCGTCCCGCTGCTGCAAGTCCGAAGGCCGCCACGGTGCGTCGAGATGATGGATGGCGACACACCGCTTCTGGGCGTTGACTCCCGTGCCCAGCATTTCAGTAGAGCCGAAGAGAACACGTATCTTTCCCTCGTTCATCGCCTCGATCATCGCCTTGCGCTTCTTCTCGGTCTTGGCTTCCTGAATGAAACGTATCTGGTCTTCGGGGATGCCGTGATCCTCCACCAGCTTGCGCTTGATCTCGCTGTACGGATTCCACTGGTCGGGCTTGTAGGTTCCCAAGTCCGAGAAAACGAACTGAGTGCCTTTATGCCCAGCGTATTTATTGTAATACTTCGCAATCATATCGGCGCAATGGGTGGCCTTGTTGTCCTTGTCGTCGCCGTAGGAGAGCGGATCGATGAGCCGCATGTCGAGCGACATCTTCCGGGCGTAGTCGGTGGCGATGAGCATCTTCGCCTTCTCTTCCCTCTCGTTCAGTGGCGGGCGGCCCAGTACGGTGGCATTGCCGGTCTTGGCGAACTCGATGAGCTTCTGTATGAACTCCCTCTGGTCGGGCGTCGGGGGGATGTTGTGCAGTATCTCGTTCTTCTCCGGACGGTCGATGCCGATGTCGGCTGCGGTACGGAAGTCGGTGATCTCGGAATAGAACGAGGCGAGTTCCGGAACCTTGATGAAGTAGCGGAAACGCTCTTTCTGCACCACCTCGTTGGTGACGGAGAACTCGTAATCGACGGACTTCCGGGCAAACACCGCCGCCCATGCGTCAAAGGAGTTGATCCCCTGACGCTCCAATTCCCGGGGGCGCAGGTACTTGAAGAGCAGGTACAGCTCGGTCAGCGAGTTGGAAATGGTGGTTCCCGACAGGAAGGTGGCTCCCAAGTCCTTGCCGGTGCGCTGCTGGATGGTGCGCAGGGCGAAGAGCATGTTGAGCGCACGCTGGCTGCCCTCGCTGTTGCCCAGACCTGCCACACGGTCGTGCCGGGTGGTGAACATCAGGTTCTTGAACCGGTGCGATTCATCGACAAAGAGGTGGTCGATGCCCATGCGCTTGAAGTCCGCCACGTCGTCCTTGCGGGTCTCGATCTCGTGGAGCAGCTCTTTCAGCCTGACCTCAAGGTTCATCTTGCGCTTCTCCATGCCCTTGATCTGTGCGTTGCTCACTTCCGCACCCTGCTGGTAGAGGACTTCGAGGTTCTCTTCCACGCTGTCCAGCTCCTGTTGCAGGATGTCACGCTGGATTTCGGGGGACTGCGGTATCATGCCGAACTGCTCGTGCGAGAGGATGATGGCGTCCCAGTCGTTGTTCTTCATCCGGTGGAAAATCTCGACACGGCGCTCCGGCGTGAAGTCCTCCTTGCCGGGATAGAGGACTTTGGCGTTGGGGTAGGCGGTGGCGAAGGTCTGTGCGATCTCGTGGATGTTCGCCTTCAGGCCGGTGATAAGGGGCTTGTTCGCCAGTCCCAGACGCTTCATCTCGTAGGCGGCACAGCACATGATGAGCGTCTTGCCGCCACCCACCTCGTGATCGGCGATGCCCCCTCCGTTCTGCTTGAGCATCCAGATGCAGTCCTTCTGGCTGGGGTACAGGTCGGGAATCCCCAAGCCCTTGAGGTCGAGGTCGGGAAAGCTCTGGTGCGATCCGTCGTACTTGGGACGGACGAAGCAGTTGAACTTGCGGTTGTACATGTCCGCCATTTTCCGCTTGAACTCCGGCGACTGCTCCATGAGCCAGTCGGAGAAGCCGTTACGGATCTCGTCAATCTTGCTGTTGGCGAGCAGGGTGACCTCCGGATCACGTATCTTCATTTCCTTGCCCGTCTTGTCCAATACGGTCTTGGTGATGTTGGGCGTGGTGTTGTGGATGGCATGGCGCATGAGGGCGATGCCGTTGAAGATGCGGCTTTCCGAACGCACCGAATACTGGTTCATGATGCGTGGGGAGGTCATGTCGGCCCTGATGCTGTACTCGTCACTGCTGGCGGTATAGCGGACGGACACGTCCGTGTCGAACAGCCATGAGGCGTAGCGGCTGTACACTCCCGCCGGTATCCAACGCTCGCCGAAATTGAAATCCAGATCCTCGAAAGGTATGGGCGTGGGAAGCGACTGCCGCAGGGCTTCGAGGGAAATACGTGCCTCGCCGTTGTCGGGATGCGACTGCAAATATTCCTCGATGTGTTCGGCCTTGGCCATGACGTTGCCGGAAATGAAACGGTCGGCAATCTCGTAGTTCTTCGAGAGGGGATTGTAAAATATCCGTCCACGCAGTTCCTCCAACAGGGCGGACTGCGACTTGTCGGTCAGGGACTCCATGTACGCCATGTCCACGTTGCCGTACTTGTTGAGCGAGGCGGTGAGCGCCTCGTGCACGTCATCGGTATGGGTGATCTCGTTGATGTTGTACGAGACGGGATGGTCGAAGATGTCGGCCTTGACCGCCCGGCCGTCGATGTAACGTTCCAGCGACAATATCTCACGGTTGCCCGCATCCATGCGGAACAGGTCGATGTTCTTCCTGTCGTTCAGATTGCCGAACTGACGGATGAAATCATCGTAAAGAGTGTTGAGCATGGTGCGCAACGCCGGATTTGCGGCATGGGCGGCCGCCTCGTTCTCGTACAGGTGATGGTAGGTGTCACGTATCTCGATGTAGAGCGACGCACGGCGTCGCTGGCGTTCGGGCAGATCCAGCGGGTTGAATACCGGTGCGGCCCCGCCAATGGCGGAGAGGTAGCCTATCTGCCCGTCATCGTCCACAAGGGAGCCGTTGCGGTGGTGTCCCTGCAGGCCGGCCGGATAAGGACGGGGCTTCATGCGTTCCTGCCGTGCGGCCTCTTCCTCCTGCCGACGGCGTTCCTGTTCCTGCCGTTCCCGCTCCTGCCGCTCTTTCTCTTGGGGAGTCGGTTCGGCCGGGGCGGGATGTTGCTCCAACGGTGGCATATCGAAAAGGGACAACTGCCCGGAGTCCTTCTTCGTGCTCCTTGTTTTCCTTTTCCTGACCTGTGAACGCTCCTCTTGGGTGAAGCCGAAAAGGTCGTACAGGGACATGACCGGCTCCGGCATGGTCTTTGCGGCGGTTGGCCGGGCATCCGTTGAAGGCTGCTCCGGCGTGGGAGTCCGACGCTCCACCTGTACCGTCTGTTGATCCGTAGAAGTGGAATGTCCGCTCACGTCACCGGACCGGTTGATTTCCCGCACCTGTGCGATGCGTTGCTGCATGGTTTCCGCCGGACGGCTCACCAGGTTGCGGAACTCCTGCACGGGTGAATGGCGGAGATACAAGTCCAGGTCGAGCTGTTCCGAGAGGTTGCGGTCAAGGAAATACTTCATGTCGGCGGCGATGGCTTCCATACCTCCGTCATGCAGATAGATGCGTGCCGGCTTGCCGTAGGGATCGGTACCGACATGGCCACGTGTATGCACGATGGCGGCGGTATGCTCGAAATACTCGTTCTGCGTCGTCCCGTCGGCCTGCGTGCCGACTTCGACAAAAGACCGTTCGAGTGACGTATATTCTCTTTGGGAAAGCGTGTCCTTCTGCAAGATAATCAGGTCGCTGCCCACCTCCGTACCGGCATAGTCGGTAAAGAGGTTGTTGGGCAGGCGGACAGCCGATAACAGCCGGGAGCGGTTCATCAGGTATTGCCTTACGGGATAAGCCATAGCGGAGTTCATCACCCCCTGCGAGGTGATGAAGGCGAGGACGCCTCCCTCACGGACGGCGTCCAGCCCTTTGGCGAAGAAATAGTTGTGCAGGCTGTTCAGCGCAAAACGCCTGGCCGTGCCGTTGTCGAAGGAGGGATCGAAAACACGTATGTCGCCGAAGGGGATGTTGCTGCTCACCACATCGAAATAGCCGTTGCGGTGCGGGGGCAGCTCCTCGAAGCCCTTGATATTGACCTGCGCTTCGGGATGGAGCCGGGCAAGGATGCGGCCGGTAAGCAAATCCTTTTCATAGGCAACAATTTCGGGAGTGTTGCCGGATGCGGAGTGGCATTGCGGTCGGAAGGCCGAGACAAAATTGCCGGTTCCCGATGAAGGATCGAGAAAACGGCCGGACGACACTCCGTGTTCGCCCAAAGAAGAGGCAATGGCATTGACAATCGCCGGCGGCGTGTAGAAAGCGGTAAAGGTGGATGCCTTCACGCTTTCCACCAGCCTCCTGTACTCACGCTCGTCAGCTGCTCCGTCACGCAGGACGTTGTGAAGTTCCGTAATCAGGGGGAACAGTTCACGGTCGGCCTGTGTCCAGCGGAGTATGTCGGTGAGTTTCCCGAAAGGGGAAAGAACCGCCTTGATGCCTCCGAACCCGGAGTAGGCGGCGAGTGTGCCCGCTTCCTCCGGTGTGGCGGTGCGTTGTTCCTTCTCCAAACGGAACATCAGCCGGATTGCCTCTATATTGTCCCTGAGATGTGCCTTTTTATTATAAGCCATTCTCTTCCAGCCAGATTACAACCGTACCTGTCAGCTCGTCATAGAGCTGCTCGAACTCCGGGCTGAACATGAAATCATCCGAGAGCGTATAGCCGGAGAAGACCTTCCGGCATTCGGGAAGCAACTGCAAGGCCACGCTGCGTGCGCTGCCTTCGGGGACTTCGGCGGCGAACTCGTTCCAGAGGACGGTGACCAGCGTGTCCAAAGGTGAGAAATGCAACCCCTGAAAAAGCAGGGCGTTTGCCTGTTGCGCCGCATCGTCGTAGGTCAGGCCGGAACGGATGGCTGCGCTGAAGGCTTCGGCGGCCTGATCGCTGCGGGTGGTGACGAAAGACTCGTCATCCGCCAAGTCCGGATGCGACTCACGCAGGAAGGACAACAGGGTAAGACGGTAGTAAGATAATTCATCCGGTTCTTCCGCTACGGATACCGGCACATTGGATTTATTCTGATTCATATAATTATCGGATTATTAAGTGATACAATTCGGACGGGTTATTTCTTCCTGCCGCTTTTCTTTTCCTGCGGTTTCCTGTCCGGGAAGGAGTAACTTATGGTAAAGTCAGGATTAAGCACCAGTGCGGCATCGAAGCTCTTGCCCTCACGGCTCTTGAAGCCTTTGACAAGAGGAGTGCGGCCTTTGGTCGCCAGCTCGATGATCTGTCCGTCGGTCAGTATCTTATCTCCCTTGTTACGGAACAGGGTGAAGCTGCAATCGACATCGGCGCATTTGGCAACCTTGTCGAAGAACAGGATGCGGCTCTTCCTGCACTTGGGACAAGTGCATTGCTCTCCTGAAGGAGCGACATCAAGGGTGGCGGCCAGCAGTTCGGTAACGATCTGTGCGGTATAGACCTCTATGTTCCGGCGGAAAGAGAGGGCATCGGCCTCTCCGGTTTCTATTTTGGCGAGGGTGTTCTCCCACGCCGCTGTCATTTCGACGTCGGCAATCTTTTTGTCCTTTACCGTATCGTAAACCGCCAGTCCTTTTTCGGTAGGCACAAGGTTCTTCTTGTCCCGGCGTATATAGTCACGGGCAAACAATGTTTCGATGACAGCTGCACGAGTGGCCGGAGTGCCGATACCGATCTCACGGATTCCGGCACGCAGTTGTTCGTCGCTGATCTCTTTGCCGCAATGCTCCATGGCGGAGAGCAGTGAACTCTCGGTATGCAGTGGTTTGGGCTTGGTCTGTTTCTCCACTGTTTCGGAGGCGAGCAGTGGCAGGGTTTCACCCGTTTGCAGTCCCGGCAACGTGGTTTCCTCCGCCTCCTCTTCCGGCTCGCCACACACGGCACGCCAACCGGCTGACTTGATGACCGCACTCTTGAGGGTGAATATCTCACCGCCTGCGGACAAGGCAACTTCGGTCATTTCCTTGACGCAACATGGCAAGAAGGCTTCGAGCAGGCGTGCGGCAACCATTTCATAGATAGCCTGCTCGTCCTGCGACAGACCTTCGGGCAGGTTCTCGGTGATGAGAAGCGCATGGTGGTCGGTGACTTTGGCATCATCTACCGGACGGCGGTTGAGCGGTGCGTCCGGCAAGACGGATGCGGTGGCGGTGAAACGTGGATATTGCCGCAGGAGCATTATGCGCGAGGGGATCTCGTCGAAAACATCCTCGGATATATAACGGCTGCCGGTACGTGGATAGCTTAGCACTTTCTTCTCGTACAGGCTTTGCGCAAGCGTGAGCGTCTTGTCTGCGGAGAAGTCCAGTTTGCTGTTGGCCTCTTTCTGCAAGGCGGTCAGGTCATAGAGCAACGGCGGCTCTTGAACGGCCTCCCTGCGTTCTACGGAAGTGACGGCAAGCATACCGCCGTCCTTAACCTCACGAAGCTTGGCGGTGGCTGTGTCGAGATCATCGAAGCGGTTCTGTGAGAGTGCGGAAAAGTCGATGCCGTTTTTAGAGACCGAAACCTTTATCCGGAAATATGTCCGGGACTCGAACTGCCTGTTCTCCCGGTAGCGTGAGCAGATCATCGCCAATGTGGGTGTCTGTACCCGTCCCAGGGAGAACACGCCCTGTCCGGCGGCAAGGCTGAGTGCCTGAGAGCTGTTGATGCCCACGAGCCAGTCCGCCTCGCTGCGGGCTTTGGCGGAGAGGTAAAGGTTGTCGTAAAGGCTTCCCTCCCTGAGATTCCGCAATCCCTCACGGATGGCCTTGTCGGTGAGCGAGGAGATCCACAGACGGGCAAAGGGTTTGGTACAACCGAGATAGTTGTACACGTAACGGAAAATCAACTCACCCTCACGACCAGCGTCGGTGGCGACGATGATGGACTCGCACCTGTCGAACAGGTTCCGGATCACTCCCAATTGCCTGACGACTCCGGGATCGTCCTTGTAAGCCTTACCCTCTCGCACCTGACGGGGAACAAGCCTGAACTCTTGTGGCAATATGGGCAGGTGTTCCCGACGGAAACCGGAGAGACCGTAACTTTCGGGCATGGCAAGACCGACCAGATGCCCGAATGCCCATGCCACGGCATATCCGTCCCCCATTAGATACCCCTCTTTCCGTTGGCGTGCGCCCACTACGGACGCTATGGCCTGCGCCATGCTGGGCTTTTCTGCAATGATAACTTTCATATATAATGTATTATTTATGTGAATGGTTAAATGGATACTCCTTTCTTATCGGTTTTCTGTACCGGGCGGTTCCGGCTGACGGTGTTTTCCGGCTTCGTGCTGTCCTGACGGACGGCCGCCTGTTGCGACTGTCCCTGCTTTTTGCTCTTGTCCGGGTTCCATTTGAAGAAATCGAACTTTGCCCGCTCGTGGTTGACACGGACGAAAGCACTGAACAAGTTTCCCTCGTTGTCGGTCATGTTCTTGATATGGACTGTCTTGCCGGCGGCTAACTTCTCCCGTACCTCGGGTGTCAGCCCGACGCCTTTGAGCACCTGTGGTATGACCAGTTCACGGCTTCGCATCTGTGTCTCTGATTGCGCCTGTTTGCGATTCAGTCCCCTGAAGTCATAAGTGAAGCCGCCCTTGCAGACGTTATACTGGAGGCGTGCGTCGTAATATCCCTGTTTCTTTTCGGACCACATGTTCTCAACCAGCACGGACTCGCCCCGTGCCAGCCTTGTGGTCTGGTCGTCGGAGAGTCGTACCCGGTTCACTTCCTGCGGTATGGTGATTTCACTGACCGGAACATGGTGCAGGCGGTTGGTTTTGGGATTGAGCGAGAGCAGACACGATTCACGCACTCCTCCGGTAAGTTCCAGCTCAACGACACAACCGGCATTGTTGCTCTTGGAAAGATTCTCTTTCACTTCGGGAGAAAGCTCCGTACCCATGTACGGCCGGTCCAGTTCGGGATACCGCTTGCAGCATTCCACGTTCAGGACCGGTTTGCCGCCGGCTGATTCCACCAGACGAATGCAGGCCGGCGTTTCAAAGTCGATACCCTCGAAGGAGATCCTGATGTCGAGGACTGCGGACTCGTGGCCGTTCAGCAGGCGTTGTATGCCCGTTTCGCCCAACGATTCGGGAGTTACGCCCATGCGTGCGAGCTGCTGCCAATCCACCTCGTCCACTCCCCAACGGGTGGTCTGTTGCGGAGTGTCGCCTGTGATGCTCTGCTCCTGTGCCGGTTGCCGGATGTCAATGGCGTAACTGGAAAGAAGCTGTTCGTTCTCTTTGGGAAACTTGAATATTTCCACCAGCTCTTTGGCTGCGGATAACATTTCCACCGGCAGGTGGTAGAAGCGGAAGTCCGACGGTCGATCATACTGGCGGTTCATGTTGGAGAAGAACGTTCCGATCACGGACTCGTTGCGGTCGATGTGCAGAAAAGTCTCGGAGGGCTTTGCCTGTGCCAGCGGTTTGGTGCGGAGTGAACCGTCAGGCTCAATACCCTGAACGATGTGCGGCGTGTTACCGTCGGAGGCGTTGGTGACTACCAATGCCTCGTTCTTGAAATCTTTGAGATTGTCCATAAATCAATCGGATTAAATTGTGAAACAATAAAGTTAATTGCGGTACGAAGGTAGGCTTAAGTGGTTGTAGGACGAGAGGGAACGTGACGATCGGGTACAAGTGGCTACCGGTTGGCATGAAATGTCTCCTGTTTCCTATTCTGTGTGATTCGTTTTATACATCGCAGGCAACATCAAGACGTTGCGGAAGAATCATTCATCGGATATTTTAGATGATCCGAACGGGCGGGCCGGAAAAGAACGGTCCCGTTTTTGAGTACATGACAGAGAATACGGTGGGGTAGGAGGATTATCAAGAAAAGTATCCCATGGGTATCGGCCAGCTTTTTTTGATATTGTGACCTTTCCGGGAGTCATGAAATGTTTTCCTTCGAGATAAAACTAAGAATAGTTAATAGAATAAATGCTTAAACAACAGCAAATATATCCTTGCCTTATTTATCAGGGTAGTACCATACTGTAATTTTGGGGATGGCTATTGTTGCTTTGTCTGTATTTAATTATTGACCAATGGGAGATTCTCACAGCTTTTCTGCCTTTTTATTTATACAACTTTTTATTTCAAACAGTGATTGATTTATTCAACTATTTGAATATTTGTTGTTTTAGTATCGGATTATAGAAAAAAGTAATGTTTTAGCGACCGTCCTATTTTTATCATTTTGTGTTGCATTACTATTGGAAAACTTTTTCACAGGCAAAAATACCAGCTTTTCTGAAAATATGAAATTTTGAAACGTTTTTCTTTCGGAAGCATATCAATATTGATTGATCAATCAATTGGACGTTTAGACGGCAAATAGAGTGTTTAGGAAGATATTGGCGGGTAGTGTGCCTCTGCATTCGAAATAAATTTTGTATCTCACACATGGGGAAGATTCTCCAAAGCCGAATCTCGTATTTTTCTATTTTCCTCCATAGAGCTAACTCCACATGCCAATTTGTAAGGGAAGGTTTCATCCTCCGGGGCACAAAGATCCTCTATTCGGTTTGCTCGTACTGTATTTTTGATCTTTGTGCCCCAGACAAATAGTTTATGATTTGTTGGCTGGTTTTCGGTAAATAAGAAGAAATGTTATTTTTTTTGGTGGATTATCCACTTTGTCATTTTATCACTATATATGTAGTTGACGAGATGCTGGGAATAATTTTAATGAGTATCCTGATACCATAGCGTTTGATTATAATCATTTGCTTTAACATTATGGCTTGGTTCAGATGTTGTTATTCCAGAATATGAATTTATTGGCACTGCACCACGGCTTGCTGAGTAATATTTTTCTGTGTGTGTTTTGTAAGGAACTACTTTGTTTAAAGTTTCAGAAAATTGTAACAGCAGAGTGCTGTCGTTTTTACATAATACTTTTACATAATCCCCGTAATCGTAAAAAATAACAGGACTGTATCCATCCATAGGCTGTACAAAACCTTCTTGGGTATTATCAAATATGTATTGTTGGTTTATTCGTTTCATCAGTGCCGCCAAATTATCTAATTCGCTACAGTTTGTTACGGCTAAAGTTCCATAAGGATATTGATAGGTGGAATAAAATTGATGGAAAGCATCACATGCCGCCTTATAATTTGGTTCTCTTGATAAAAGATGTTTTCCCATTGTGGAATAAGGCATGCCGAATGCCATTATTTCCGTGGGGCAAGCTATTATGTAATCTGTTATATGACGTAGCTCGTACGCAGTCTCTAAGGAGGACATATAGCAATCGTCGAATAAGATATATTCCATAGATAATCCACTATTTTTTATACTGTTGGAAAGGGTTTTTATATCTGTTTGGTATTCGGCGGATAGCCCGCCAAAGAAACGTGTTTGAGGTACATTCTTGTATTCCCAGTGATGCCTGAAATCCTGCAACATTCTTGACTTGCTGCCATTAACAGGCAGCCATCCCATACCATGGCAACCTATAATCATGGAATAGGACTTTGCCGGGGCAAATGTCTTCATATCATTGAGAATATCTGTTAATACAGGTTCTATGGTAAATTGGGGATTTTCGTATTCTTTCAAAATGGAATGGATACAATTTCCATTTTTCAGAATAATTTCAAACATTTGGGCTTTGATGGAACTTGTAGAAAGAAAAACAATCACTCTTTCATTCTTCAAGCCTGTTTCTTTTATGGCATATTCCATATCAGAAATATTGTTATAGAAATAGTCTATTAAATCCTCGGACCATGGGAAATACATAAAGGTGGTTCTTTGATTAATTTCCGGTTCAAATTCTTCTTTTTCGCAGGAGAATAAGACGAATAAAAAAGATAAGAGTGTTATTAGATTCTTGATTCCCATATAACTTTTATTTATAATTTTATACTCACTTTTATTCTGCCAAAAATCTTTTATGACTGCAAATTTAGAAATTTAAGTCGAAAACAGTAATAGCTTGTTTCAAATTGTTGCAATTCTACCTGGAAACATATTTTAATACAGTTAACATTGTTGATAAAATATCAACTTACCCAATTCGATTCATATGGTGTTTTGTTTGCTGTTTTGCTTCTTTCATGCGATTTTTGCATTTTTTTATGCAAACAGTTAATTCATATAATCATTTGTAATGTATTTATAGTTATGGCAACAGTAAAAACGGTATTAGTAAAGGGGCGGTGTAATAGTCGCGGGGCCTATCCATTGGCTGTGCAGGTCCTTCATAAACGGAAAAAGAAAGTTTTTTATACAGGATACAGCATTACCCCCTGTGAGTTTGATTCTTTTAGCGGACGAGTACTCTTTAATGGTGCATATACCATGGAAACTGTCCGACGCATGAACCGTACATGCCGGAAAATTTGTAAAATCTTGGATAAAGCCATAGGCATATTGGAAAGGGAGGGTAATGAATATACGACATGTGATATAGCCAGAGTCTATGAAACCCTGACTGGCAAAGTGGGTTTTTACAGCTATTTCCGTGAGAGAATCCGTGTGCTTTTCGACACCGGGCATGAAGGGACGGCAAAAGCGTATGAGGCGACCCTGCATTCCATGCAAAAACATTTGTGTAAGACTGATTTTCCATTTGCACATCTTTCTTCCCGCCTTGTCATTAAGTATCGTGACACTCTCCTGGAGGCCGGTGTGGGCAAGAATACGATAGGGTTTTATTTACATAATATGAAAGCGGTATACAGGCGTGGATGTCTTGAATTGAATCTGGTATTTCCTTCACCTTTTTGCAATATCAGAATCCGGTCTGAAAAGACCGTCAAACAAAGTCTTCCTATGAATCAGGTGAAGTCTCTTGCCAACCTGTCACTTTCAGTCGGAACACCGGAATGCTTGGCCAGAGATGTTTTTATGTTCAGTATCTATACTCGCGGAATGTCATTCGTAGATATTGCTTTTCTAAAAAAGAGCGATATTTTTCCCGGGGTAATCCGCTATAGAAGGCAGAAGACCGGCCAGTTGCTTGAAATAGGTATTAACCGGCAGATACAGAGTTTGCTGGAAAGGTATGGAGATACTTCGGGTGACTATCTTTTCCCTCTGGTTGATGAATCTGAAACTCCTTATTCGGGGTATAAAAAAGCTTATAACAAGATAAGGTATGCACTGAAAAAGATTTCCCAAAGAATCGATATAAATATTCCTTTGCGTCTGCATGCTGCCCGTCACTGCTGGGCAACAATGGCCCGTGAAAACGGTACCCCGCTTCATACCATCAGTGAATGTTTGGGGCATTCTTCGGAGAAAGTGACCAGAATTTATCTGAAGGAACTTGACCGGTCGGTACTGGACGAAGTGAATAATCACATAGCAGATAATATATGTTAATTTTATAGTTATGGTGTCCTATTTAATTGGGAATATGATATATTTGCAAGCATGCTCTTGTATTCTCCATGACAGAGAGTGGAAAGCCTATTAATAGGCTGTTTTTATTTGCAAAAAATAATATTATGACAACATTGAAATTTCGGTCGCAAAGTTAGACAGATGTCAATTAACTATAATTATCATAACAAGTCTTTTTTTTATCTTTTTCACTCAATTACATTCTTCCGGATAGCCTCTCTGGAGTTTTATCACTATTTTTCAGTAGTTTTCTCCATTCTCCGGGAGTATATCCGAAGTTCCTTTTACAGTATCTACAAAATTGGGCATGTGAAGAAAAATGTAATTCATCAGCTATATTCCCTATCGGTATATCCTCATCAGCTAATTTATATTTAATAATAGTGTTTATTTGTTTCTGCAACCACTCACTCGCAGGCTCTCTGAACTCTTTTAAAAATTTCCTGTTAAAAGTAGAAAGAGAACTTCCGCATAGGCGGGCAAGTTCCTTTACTGTCCTGGCATTTCTGTAATTATCAAGCACCTTCTTTTTGAATTCATGCTCATTCCCCAATATAGGACGGAAAAAGGAAACTTGTTCCGTTTTAGTATAATAAAACTGTATGTTCCAGAACAGCTCTTTCAGCTTTGTTTCATGAAAATGAACGCAATTGGCTCCATCCTTCAGATAGCCTATTAAAAGCTTGAGAAACATTTGTAATCTGGTTCTAATTTCAAGTGGATATATTGCTTTTTCACCCGGGAAACTCAGACTGTTAAGCTGTGAGAATAATATCTTTTCACAACTTTGGACGATGTTGTCAAATTGTGCAATGACAACAGTCGCTTTTCCCCGTGAGAATATCCTGCATATGCTTCCCCTGCTGAAACAAATCATATTACCGGCCAAAATCTTTGTTTTTTCTCCGTTGCAGGATACCTCCAGTTCTCCTTCCGTTACAAACCAAATACAATCAGTCTCATTGGGATCTTCATCCATTTCTATTTTACAAAATTTGTAATATGAAAATCCTTCCCGGATGCATTTTGGATAATTGTAACAGGGGGTATCCCCTTTCAAATATAATATTCGCATTGTTTCTGCCATTTAGTAAAAAATATAAGGTTATGTTATTGCTTATCTGCGTATTTATCTTTTATATATGTTCTATATCCAATCTTTTTTTCATCTTATTTCATACAAAGTCCCCTTTTTGAGCTCTATTTACGCTATTTTATTCTTTTTTCCACTCTCTGTCATGGAGAGTGGAAACTATTGCTTGGCTTTTAAGTAGATAATTTATTAGTCTTTTTTGCAGATGGATTTAAAAAGAGTTTTTGTTTTGACCCTGTTCCTCGGTATTTTCTGTCCGGCCTTTTGCGGTGGTGATACCCTGCATTGCCGGCTCTACTTTCCCGTGGGCAGTTCCACACCGGATCTTTCCTACCGGGACAACGGTGTCCGCCTGGACTCGCTTCTCTCGGGCATCCGTTCCCGGCAGACCCATTCCGTGCTGCGCCGTATCAGTATGCGCTCGGGATCGTCGCCCGAGGGCAATTCCGCCTCAAACAGGCGCTTGTCCGATGAACGGCTCGCGTCCTTGCGGGGCCTTATCCTGGAACGCCTTCCCGTTCCCGATTCGGTATTCGCATGCACCTCTTCGGGGAATGACTGGGAGGGGCTTGCCTCACTTGTCAAGGCTTCCGACATGCCCTACCGCGAGGAGGCCCTCCGTATCCTTCGTGACACTCCCGAGTGGGTGACCCGTAACGGAGTCGTCGTCGATTCCCGCAAGCGGCAGCTGATGAATCTGCGCGGCGGCCGCGTATGGCATTATATGGCAGAACATTTCTTTCCGGAACTGCGTAATTGTTCCGTAATCGAATGCGAGTTCGAACCGGTCTCCAAAGGGATGGACGGGGACACTGTCGTTCTGCCCCGACAGGCGGAACCAAGGGATACCGTCGTCGTCCGTGATACCATTGAAAGGACCGTCGTCATTCGCGACACGGTCCAGGCAGCCGTTCCTGTTGCCGATGTTCCCGAACCTTTCTACATGGGACTCAAGACAAACCTACTCTACGATGCCCTTCTCGTCCCGAATATCGGTGTAGAGCTCTACCTGGGCAAGGGCTGGACGGTCGGCGGCAACTGGATGTACGCCTGGTGGAACAGCAATAAGCGCCATAATTACTGGCGCCTCTACGGCGGGGAGCTGGACGTACGCAAATACTTCGGCCGCCGCGTGGCGGATAAACCGCTTACGGGGCATCACCTCGGACTCTACGGGCAGCTGTTCACGTACGATTTCGAGACAGGAGGAAAAGGCTACATGGGCGGCAAGCCGGGTGGTTCCCTCTGGGAAAAATGCAATTACGCCGTGGGTGTGGAGTACGGTTACTCGTTGCCCGTGGGCCGTCGTCTGAACCTGGATTTCGTCATCGGCGCGGGCTACTGGGGCGGCGAATACCATACATACGTTCCCGATGGCGGCCGGTATGTCTGGAGAGAGACCAGGCGGCGTCATTGGTTCGGGCCGACGAAAGCGGAGGTCTCGCTCGTGTGGCTTCTGGGACGTGGCAATTATAATGACAAGAAAGGAGGCGGACAATGAACAGGATGTTGGAACGTATGAACCATGTATTGCTGGCCGTCGCTGTTTTGGCGGTCTTGTCATTGACCTCCTGCGAGCACAAGGATCTGTGCCATGACAGTTTGCATGTGGTCAACGTGAAGGTTGTCTTCGACTGGCGGAAGGCTCCGGATGCTGCCCCCGCGTCCATGTCGCTCTACCTGTTCCCGACCCATGGCGGGGAGGCATTGCGTTACGAGTTCACAGACCGTAACGGCGGTATTATCCGCGTTCCCGTCGGGCATTACGATGCATTTTGCCTGAACAGCGACACGGAGAACGTCACCTATCGCAATACCGGATCGAAAACGACTTTCGAGGTCACCACCCGCACGGCCGATCTGTTATCGGGCCTTTCCGCACTGGGTGTGCGGTCCGCCGGTGTACCCCGTGCCAGAGGTACGGAGGATGAGCGTGTCGTGCTGCCTCCCGACATGCTGTGGAGTGACCATGCGGAGGGTATCGGATTGAATCAGGAAACAGCCGCGCCGACGATCACGCTTTACCCGGAAGTGTCAGTCTGCCGCTACACGGTCGAGATCCGCGATGCCAAAAACCTGAAATACGTCTCCGGGGTTGGCAGCTCGATCTCGGGCCTGGCGGGAGGTCTGTTGCCCGGTACGGGAGCCGATGCCCTTACGGGAGAGCGTGTGACAATTCCCTTCGATGCCGTTACCGGCAAGGATAAGGACGGGGAGAAAACCGTCATCACGGGCGGTCTGCTCACCTTCGGCCATAAGGCGGGAAACAACCATACGCTGACTGTCTATGCCGTTCTGGCCGATGGAAGCAAGTGGTATTACGCCTATGACGTGACGGATCAAATCCACTCGGCTCCGGACCCGCGCAACGTGCATATCGTCCTGGACGGGCTTCCCCTGCCCAAACCGATCGTCAACGGCGGCGGTTTCCAACCCGAGGTCGAGGACTGGCAGACCGTGCCGATAGATATAGAGATGTAGTCTTTCCTTCGTCCTTCAAGCAAAGACGAGAGAGTATATAGTTCATTCATTTATTAATTTTTAAATTTGATTTTTATGAAAAAGCAATTTTTATTCATTGCCGTGGCGGCTCTCGCCATGGCATCCTGTTCGAAAGACGAACAGACAGCTGTCAACCGTGGTGCTGCAATCGATTTCCGTGGCGCAATGGCAACCCGCGCCACAGAAACGACAACGGCTAACCTCAATGACATTTTCGTGACGGCCCTTGACAAGAACAATGCCAATTTCTTTACTGATGAACAGTTCACTAAAGATGGGGGTGGGTTCTTTCAATCCACTACCTCCTATTATTGGCCGAACGACGACAGCGAACTCAAATTCTTCGCCTATGCGCCTTCGAGCAGTGATCTGGGCGGTACCGTGACAATCACCAGCGCAACCAAGACGCTCGCCGATTTTTCTCCTAAAACGACTATCGCCGACCAGAAGGACTTTGTGTCCTGCAAAGCTATCGGTAAAAAGTCGGTCAACGAGTCAGCCGGTGTTGCCTTGACTTTCAAACATCAACTTTCCCAGATCGAGATCAAGGCCAAGAACGACCAGGATGCTTACCGTTACAAGGTGGTGGCCGTGCGCATCGGACAGCCGGTATCGAAGGGAACATTCGATTTCGGTACTGAAAGCTGGAACTTGGAAACGGATAAGGTCAACTATACAGTGCCTGATTTCGGTGAAATAGAACTGAATGGAGTTGCCCAATCGCTTATGGGAACGGAAGGCAGCGCCATGCTGATCCCGCAGCAGCTTACAGAATGGGATGCTGCCGGGGATAAGCCCAATGCGAACAAGGGTGCTTACCTGGCCGTAAAACTCCAGATAACCACCAAAGCCGGCGCCCGTGTCTATCCGGCTGAAGTTGTCGGTGACTACGACTGGGCTGCCGTGCCTGTCAACACGAATTGGGAGGCCGGCAAGAAATACGTTTACACACTCGATTTCACAAGCGGTGCCGGCAAGGTTGATCCCGAAAAACCGAATCCTTCTGATCCGACCGATCCGTTCCATCCGGGCGATGACATCCTGGGAGATAGCGCCATCAAGTTTACGGTTCAGGTAACAGAGTGGGTAGAAGAAACGAAGGATGTTGACATGTAAAGAATCGGACGGCCGCATGGCGGCCGGATGAAACAGGCCGGGCGGGGTTGGACCGGTATCCGATACCTTCATCGGCATCACGGTGTTTTTGCCTTGAAGATTCGTCGGGGAGCCGAAACCGGGGTGAAAGCCGGTTTCCGGCTCTGTCCCTTCCCGGTCACAAATAAGCGTGCAAGGGCCTCCCGTGCACGTGAAAAACAAGAAACGATGATATAAATAGCACGAATATGGAAATGAACAAGAATTTATGCCGGAGGCTCGGAAACTTGAGCCTGCCGGTATTGCTTTCGGTCGTCCTGCTCGCCTCGTGCCGGGATGAGATTGAGACAGGCGCGTACACGGGACCCTATATCCGCTTTTCGGTATCCGAGGGGTCGGAGTGGCATAGCACGCGGGCGGCGGGCGGCCCGGCAGAAAAGGCGGTCCCACGGGATTCCGTGCAGCCCCTGCACGGCGGAGATGGCAATACTCCCCTTTACCTGCACACGCTTTACACCGACAGCATCGCTTCCCCCTCTTCGGACAGCCGACCGGACACGGCCGTCCTTACCCGTGCCACGCCCGTAAAAACGGAGACTCTCTACGAATCGTTCGGCATATCGGCATCGGCTTATACGGGTTCCTGGAGTGAGACCTCGTACCGGCCGGATTACATGTACGATGTCGAGGTCACGAAAGCATCGAACTGGACCACCTCCTATCGTTGGCCGGCTACGGAACACCTAAGCGTCTTCGCTTACGCGCCCTACCACGGGGAAGGGATCGTCCTTTCGGACAAGGCGAAGCCGGGAAGCCCGACAATCACCTACACGGTCCCGGCAGACGTCGCCAAGCAGAAAGACCTTCTTTTTGCAAATCCGACTTATTCTGCTCCGGGAGGTATTCTGAAAATACTTTATAATGTGATGCCTCTTACTTTCAACCATGCCCTGACGGCCGTCAAGTTCGTGTGCGGGGATGACATGCAGGGAGGTACCGTAAAGAGCGTCAGTCTGAAAAATGTATATTCCAAGGGGAATTTAACCTTTGCTTACAGCATTATAACACAAAGTTGCTGGAGCGATGTAGGAACTCCTACCACTTTCTCGCAGACATTGGGCAAAAACACTACGGGAACCCCGGACGAGGCCCTTACTACCGATGCGCAGACCTTCATGATGATTCCGCAGACGCTTCCCGACGGCGCACAAATTGAAGTCGTATTCACCGACAAATCCAACGTCGATCACACGCTGACCGCTGACATCAAAGGCACAGTCTGGCCTATTGGAAAGACTGTCACTTATAAAATCTCCAGCAGCTCCATAAACTGGACATACGAGCTTAGCGTCAACATGCCAGGGGACTTCACCTATAGCGGCGGTACACAACAATACAGTGTCACCAGCTACCGTGAGAACACCAAAGGGGTTCAAGAAGCTGCCCCATGGACCGCACAATATTCAGTAGATAACGGAGTATCTTGGACAGACACCCGACCGGAGTGGCTGACCGCTTTCACGGCATCCGGAGCCGGCGGGACTTCTGCACAGCCATACGATGCAACGGTCAGCGTACAGACCGGTACGGATACATCCCCCCATACGACCGCGTTGCAAAATGCGACAGCCAAAGGGACTGCAGATACTCCCTATAACCTCTCCAACCAGACTGAACCACGCAGATCGGTCCAACAGATGAAAATACCGCCAACTGCTACGTTGTCAGCGCTCCGGGATACTACTCTTTCCCTCTGGTATATGGGAATGCCCTTAAAAATCGTTCAACCAACGAGTCTGCCTATAAGACAGGCAATACCGGAAGCAATATTCTGAGTAATTTCATCAATCATACCGGGGCGGGGATCTCCGATCCATACATCGCTAATAATAATGGATGTACACCGGCTAAAGCCGAACTGGTTTGGCAGGATGTGATGGACCTGGTTACGGATATAAAATACAACGCCGGGTCCAATGGCGGCAATATCTCTTTCAAAGTGGACCGCTTTTCTATCCAACAAGGCAATGCCGTCATTGCAATCAAGGATGCAAGTAACAACGTACTTTGGTCCTGGCATATCTGGGTGACCGATGAGAACATCGACAATGTAATTGAGGTAACCAATTACCAAAACGTAAAATACAATATTATGCCTGTCAATCTCGGCTGGTGTGATGATGATGTCACAACTTATGAAGAGCGTAGTTGCAAGGTGAGATTCACTGCTGGAGACGCAAGCAAGGAAGTGACCATCAGACAAGTCTCGGCTTCAATCACAATAAGAGGCAATCATCCTTATTATCAGTGGGGCCGTAAAGATCCGTTGCGTCCTTCGAACGGATTGGCCGATACCAATAAAACTTGGTATGACAAGAATGGCACTTCTTCCCAAAGCAATCCTGCAACAGAGAACTTCTCTGCCGGCGTTACTTGTATTATGAACTATATTCTCAAACCCGATGTGATGCAGAATCAAGCTTCTGGCGATAATGCTTATGCGAATCTTTGGAGTGTCGATAACACCGTTTATACCGCCAATGAGAATCTTGTTGTAAAAACGGTCTATGATCCCTCTCCTGTAGGGTTCAAACTTCCTCCTAGTAATGTTTTTACTGGATTCACAACAACCGGAGACAGTACAAGTACGTCTTCTGAAATCAACGGAACGTGGAGCAGCAGTTCCTTGAAGGGATGGAATTTCTACACTGATTCTTCAAAGAGTAAAACCATCTTCTTCCCTGCGTCGGGGTATCGCTACCGTTCCAATGGCATGGTGAGTAACGTTAGTAGCTACGGCTTCTATTGGTCGGCGGTTCCGGACAGCCCGACCAAGGGTCGCTACCTGTACTTCAGCTCGTTGGAAGTGATCCCTTTGAGCACCTCCAACTTTCGGGCTGTCGGGTTTGGGGTGCGTTCTTCCCAAGAATAGGGAGCGTAGCGACCGTATCCGTTTCATTGGATTATTTTCCCTACGGCTTTAAGGCCGTAGGGAAAGTACCGGCGAAGCCGGTCGATTTTTATAGATATTAAAATTAAATAATTATGACCAGCAAGGATTTTATAGAAGCTGAAGCAGGTAATAACGGAAGTATCATTCTTTATCGTGAGGGGCTTTTCTGGAAAGCTTATGAAAAGTCTGCTTACGCTGTCTGTACGCAGATCAAGCCTTTGAAGGCTATAAAAAGAAGGTTAAAGTCACTCGGTGGCGGTGAGATAGTTTCAGTGGGATTTCCATGTAAGCATGAACAAAAGTATATAGGTTCTTTGGAGCATATGGAGACTATGCCTGACCGTCTTGTGTTGCGAACGCTAAAACCTATAGACGGACAGAGGTTTGAAGAATGGAAACAGGAACTTTCATCGGAGCATTCAGTTGGAGGGAGGAGAGATGCGTGTGTGCAGAATCTGTCACGGAGTAATATTCCGCATGGAGAGTTAATCATGCGAATCCGGATGTTCAATCTGGCGGAAAGTACTCCGATGGATTGTATGTTATTTGTAAATGAGTTGAAAAAGATGCTCTAATATACAATGAATGAGAAGTGGCAGTTTATGATAATTTGCCTGTGTATAAGGCTGCATATGATTTGTTAAGGAGTGTGTATGAGAAGACGGGAAAGATTCCCCGTGATGTGAAATATACACTGGTGGAGGTGTTGAAAAAGGATCTGACCGAGATTATGGTAATGATATACAGGGCTAATGCTACGACTGGAAAACTTCCGTATATTGAACGGGCAAGAGATCTGGTTGTAGGAGTCAAGGTCCGTTTAAGACTGTTGCAAGATATGCGGCATATCAGTGTGAAGCAGTATGCGGCGTTTGCCCAACAGGTGGAGTTGCTGTCGAAGCAATTGTCGGCTTGGCATGATTATGCACGGAGACAGGACGCAAAGAGTCAAGAAAAAATATAAACAAGAAAAGATATAAATAAAAAGGATTCCTTTGCCTACACAAAACAGGATAAGGCCAGCATTTCGTATAGCCAAGACTTGCGAGAGAGTGCCAGATAAATTCAGTAACCCACTGTCCGTGTAAAAACGGTCATGGCGGATAGATGTATCCGAAGCCATGTTGCGGGCAGTAATGGACAGTTTTATATCGGGGTTCCGAAAGGTCCTCCGATATATACAATAAGTGGTTATATTTCCCTGCGTCGGGGTATCGCAACTATTCCAATGGCGGGGCGAACAACGTTGGCTGCTACGGCTACTGTTGGTCGGCGGTTCCGAACAACCAGAACAACGGTCGCAACCTGAACTTCAACTCGTCGAACGTGAACCCGTTGAACAACAACAATCGGGCGTACGGGTTTGGGGTGCGTTCTTCCCAAGAATTTATCCTTGTACGAGGCAGGGAATCCTTTGAATGTAAATTACAGAAATGGCTGAATGTTATAAGAGACAGGATTTGCTTACGGATCTTTTTCATGCCTATTACGAGGCGAGGAAGAAGAAAAGAGAAATACTGCGAGCCAGCTTGCGTTTGAGATTGATCTGGAACATAATCTTATGGAGTTGTATGAACAGATAAGGGATAGGAACTACACTCCTTCACCTGGGGTATGTTTCGTGGTTAACAGGCCAGTGAAGCGAGAAATTTTTGCCTCGGATTTCAGGGACAGGGTAGTGCATCATCTGTTGTATAATTATATTTCTCCTATGTTTGAGGGCAGAATGATTTTTGACAGTTATTCATGTCGCCGAGGAAAGGGGACAAGTCAGGGAATAGCACGCCTGGAACACCACATACGCAGTTGTACGCAAAATTATCGTTATAGTGCCTATATATTAAAACTGGACTTAAGGGGGTATTTCATGAGTATCAGGAAGGATCGTCTGTACGATCTTATCTGCAAGGGACTGGAACGATATAGAAGAAGCCGGAAACAAAAAGAATGTCCGGATATGGAACTGATAGATTTCCTGCTAAGACAGATTATATTCAGAAATCCCCAGCGGGATTGCCGGATACGGGGTAGCGCGGAAGATTGGGAAGGACTTCCACCCACGAAAAGTTTGTTCAATTCTCCGGAAGGTGTGGGACTTCCCATAGGAGATTTGACATCCCAGCTGTTCAGTAACATCTATTTGGGGGAGTTGGATGGATATGTGAAGCGTGTTTTACGCTGTAAACATTACGGGCGTTATGTGGATGATTTTTTTATTGTCCATCCAAGCAAACGCTATCTAAAGGAACTGATTCCATGGATACGGGAATTCTTGAAGGAAGAATTGGAGTTGGAGTTGCATCCGGATAAAATCGAATTGCAGCATTACAGTCGTGGTGTGGCTTTTCTGGGAGCGTATGTGAGACCGTACAGGAAATATCCGTCAAAACGTACCGCAGGATTTTTTCGGGAAGCGGTACACAGGCTGGAAAAAGAGAGTTCCAAAGGAAAACCCGCTCCGGAAAGACTGCGAAAGATGTTGGCTGTGCTAAACTCCTACCAGGGGCATTTGAAGCATTTCAGATCATACGCTCTGCTGGATAGGTTCTTGCGTAATTCACCTTTGAAAGAATATTTCTATTTTACGGGAGGTTATAGAAAAGCCGGTATTAGGAGTCGTTTTCTGATCCCTATAAAAGATACGTACGGGAGAGGAAAAGAACCCGAAACTTTTCCTGAAACCGGGGGGCGGATTATGGATAATAGCGTACATCGTGAAGATAGCGGGGGCAGGAATAGTAAATAAGCACCAGTATATGTATGAAATGTATGCCTATGAAACTGAAGGTACGAATATTTGAGGGAAAATCTCCCGAACTTTATCTGGCCGTAGGGCACTTTGTACTTAGTCCTGCATGTCTGCGGGAGAATAACAACTACCCTTATAAATCCTCCCGGATGTTTACCTGGCATGTTCTCTACCATGAAGACCAGGTAGTGGCTTTCATGCCTGTTGAGAGAAAACTCGATGGTGGTTATAAAATTGATAATTATTATGCCACTCCCGATAGGGAGAGGGGGAACCAGTTGCTGAAGCTGTTGAAAAGCGTGATCAAGGAGTCGGGCGATGAGACTTCCCCTTTGCGGGCGACCGTTCAGAAACGGGATGTCGGAATTTTCAAATACATGAATTTCATCACGATCCGGGAAACCAAGTTATATGTTATGATGGAATTGGTACGTATGGGTTCCGACAGTGGGAAACAGGATGGCTGAAAGAGAATGGGAGGAACTCGGATGAATGTATATCAGGCGTTGCGGGAGAGGATCAGAAGAATCTTCGGCGAGTATGATTATGTGTACCTTTCTTTTTCGGGGGGTAAGGACAGCGGTGTGCTGCTGAATGCCTGTGTGGAGCATATCAGGCAATATGGAGGTCGGATGGGAGTATTCCATATGGATTACGAAGTGCAGTATTCCCTGACCACGGAGTATGTGGATGAGATGCTGTCTTCGAACCGGGATATTCTGGATGTTTACCGCTGTTGCGTGCCTTTCAAGGTCGGTTCGGCTGCATCCATGTACCAGAGATTCTGGCGGCCCTGGGACCCTTGTGTCCGTTGGGTCAGGGAGATGCCTGTGGAATACCTGGGTACGGAAGCATTTGATTTTTATACTCCGCAGATGTGGGATTACGAGTTCCAGGAATGTTTTTCCTTTTGGCTCCGCAAGCAACTTGGAGTGCAAAAAGTGGCATGTCTGGTTGGAATACGTACCCAGGAAAGCTTTAACCGTTGGAGAACGATCTATCGTAGCACTCCGGGCCCTTCAGCCGACTGGATATGTCCTGTCGATGAGGGCATAGACAACGTGTATCCGTTGTATGACTGGCATACTACGGATATATGGACTGCCAATGGCCGTTTCCGTTGGAAATACAACAGGTTGTATGACCTCTATTATCAGGTGGGTGTTCCTCTGAACAGCCAGCGTGTTGCGAGCCCGTTCATTTCCCAGGCCATCCCGTCGCTGCATCTGTACAGGGTGATCGAGCCGGAGATGTGGGGCAAGATGCTGGGACGTGTGAACGGTGTTAATTTTGCCGGGGGTTACGGTAACTCTGTAGCGATGGGATGGCGGGGTGTCAGGCTGCCTGAGGGAATGACCTGGAAAAAATATCTTTTTTTCCTTCTGGACACCCTTCCTGAGGATGCCAGGAACAACTATCTGGATAAACTGGAGGTAAGCGTGCGGTTCTGGCGGGAGAAGGGCGGCTGTCTGGCAAAAGAAACGATCATGAAACTCAAGAGGTTGAATATCCCTTTCGAACTTGGCGGGACATCGGGATACAGGACGCACAAGCTCCCGGTCAGGATGGAATACCTTGATGACATAGACCTGCCTGAATTCCGTGAATTGCCCTCGTACAAGCGGATGTGCATCTGTATCCTGAAAAACGACCACTGTTGCAAGTACATGGGCTTTTCACCAAATAAACAGGAACAGGAAAGAAGACGGAAGATGATGGATGAATATAGATCTTATTTTAATGAATGAAAAGATGGACAATGAATTTACCAGTCCCGTGTATGGCGTCAAGGCTGTACCGGTGGAAAGGATCAGGGCGAATTCCTATAATCCCAACGTGACGGCCCCTCCTGAGATGCGGCTTTTGGAACTCTCGATTTGGGAGGATGGGTACACGATGCCGTGCGTGTGTTATTACATTGAGAAAGAGGATGTGTACGAGCTTGTGGACGGCTATCACAGGTATAAGGTCATGATGACCTCGCCCAGAATATACAAGCGGGAGAACGGACTG
>OLXX01000196.1_pt1 | contig 37173 bp, 31 predicted proteins | sample 1644211 | NCBI WGS metagenome assembly OLXX01 (sample SAMEA103958145, study PRJEB25191) | human gut metagenome | biome: human-associated habitat [ENVO:00009003]; feature: intestine environment [ENVO:2100002]; material: feces | place: Germany | collected 2013/2015 | reverse complement strand
GCAAACCTACCACAGTAATGTGGCAAGGCGGTGCTTCCCTACTCCACCACATTATCGTGAGCGCGGTAAACCTGGAATGTACCAGAAAATTCCGCAACTTCTGGGGTTCCTCCTGGGCCTTGCGCCGGATCAGCGATAAGCTCTGTCTGGAGCATGGCCTTTCCATTGTGGAAGATCCCAAGCCCAGCCGCGGCCATTATGGGAAATGGCTGGGCGATAGAAACAAACCGCTATCCTTTCAGAACCAGATCCGGCAGGCTATTGACGCCGCCCTGGAGCAGTCCCCCTCCACCTTTGAGGATTTCCTGAAAATTCCGGAAGCGTCCGGCGTGGAAGTCACCCGGCGCGGGAAATCTGTCAATTTCCGTGTCTCCGGGCAAAAGAAGCCTACTCGCTGCAATACTCTGAAAGGAGATTATACCGAGCAGGCCATACGGGAAAGGATCGCCGGAACCTATATTTCCTCTGTTCAGCCCAAACGATCCCATTCTTCGGTAAGGATGCTGATTGATATTGACGCCGCAATGCGTTCCGGCAAAGGCGCCGGTTATGAGCGTTGGGCCAAAGTATTCAATGTGAAGCAGCTTGCGAAAGCTGTGGCTTACCTGAAAGAGCATGGGGATATGAGCTATGAGGACCTTCAAGCAAAGGCCCAGGCCACGACTTCCCGGTTTAATGAGCTTTCCACGCAGATCAAGGACATGGAAAGCCGTTTGTCTCAAAATGGAGAATTGCAGAAACAGATCGTCAACTACTCTAAGACGAGAGCTGTCTATATTGAATACCGAAAAGCCGGTTACAGCAAAAAGTTCCGGGCCGAGCATGAGACTGACATTCTGATCCACCAGGCGGCAAAGAAATACTTTGACAGCCTGGGTGTAGAGAAGCTGCCTACCATAAAGGCTTTGCGGGAAGAATATGCCGAAGTGTTGGAAGCCAAGAGAAAAGCCTATGCGGAATATAAGCAGGTACGGGAAGAAATGCGGGAGCTGCAGAACGTAAAGGCCAATATTGATTATCTTCTGGGACCGTCTGCAGAAAGGGCACAGGAAAAAGAACATTCATAAAGAAACATTATTTAATGTCGCCTTTAGTAAATGCTTTGTCCAGAATAAACTCTGGGGGGAAGGGCTATAAAAAAAGCCTATGCCAGATTCTTTTTTAACTTGAATGAATATTATTCATTGACTTTTCCAAATTTGGTGCTATAATAGTTGATTGAAAGGAGGTCGGATATTATGAATGACCTAAAAGAAAAGTCAAAAGCTGCATTTAACCAGCAGGCTGCTACTTATGATGCGGATATGAAAGGCCAGCACGCACGCTCCCTCTATCCTATCTTATTAGACCGATTATCGCACATTTCTTATCATTCTGCGTTAGATTTGGGATGTGGAACTGGTGAAATGATAAAACAGATTTTGCAGGCAGATAATTGCAAAGAATTGTATGGGATTGATCTATCTGAAGAAATGCTTGCAGTCGCAAAAAACAAACTGCCAGATCAGGTCAAGTTGTTATTAGGAGATAGTGAATCACTTCCTTTCCCAGACAATTTTTTCGATGTTGTCTACTGCAATGATTCATTTCATCATTATCCGGCTCCGCAGAACGTATTAAGCGAAGTAAAGCGGGTATTAAAGCCAGGAGGCACATTCCTGATGGGTGATTGCTGGCAACCCTATATAGGACGCGTAATAATGAATTTTTATATGCGTCACAGCAAAGAAGGTGATGTGAAAATTTATTCCGAGACAGAAATGGTTTCGATGCTTTCAGAGTATTTCCATGATGTATCGTGGGAGCGGATTGGAAATACTGCCTGTATTTCTATGGGTAAAAAATGATTGATATTCACTCATTGAATTTTCAAACTTGGCATGCTATTATATAAAGAAGGGAGGGACGTATATGAGGATTACGAAAGAACCGGAAGTACGAAAGCAAGAGATTTTAGATACCGCGCTTAAATTGTTTGGTGAGAAGGGATATGAAAAAACCTCTATCACAGATATAGCAAAAACAATCGGTGTGGCTCAAGGGCTATGCTATCGCTACTTTCCCTCAAAAGAAGCCTTGTTTGATAGTGCGATTGAACAATACGCAGATGTCTTAGTAGAACAGTTTATAAATATCGAAAAGAGCAATCATAAGACCTTGCGGCAAATTATCGAAGATATGCCGACCACGATAGAAGATAGAGACACAAAATACTATTCTGTTTTTCATGGTGCGGATAATAAAAAGTTCCACGATCAGCTTGCTCTTAAAGTCTGTGAAAAGTTGGTTCCATTTGTAGAAAAGTTGTTACAGGGTGCCCAGCAGAAGGGAGAAATCCAAGTAGATGATTTGCAAACCACATCCGTGTTTTGCGTGTACGGGCAACTTGGTATTCTGTTGGACAATAATTTAGATCAATCCGAAAAAGCGAAAAAAATCCGGGCATTTCTTATTTATGCGCTACGCTTGTGAAATATCCCCTACTGACTTTGGTAGGGGTATTTCAAAAGCCAAAAGATGAATAGTGTTCATTCATTTGCAATGGAAAGGAAGGTAATATTATGCCAAACAAAATTGACTTTATAGGCGGGAATACGAAGCGTTGTCTTATGGCGATGGCGCTCCCGATGATTGCCGCCATGTTCCTCAATATGATGTATAACCTTGTAGACAGCCTGTGGATTGGAAATTTGCTCGGAGAAACAGCTTATGCCGCTTTGACAAACTCCACCCCTATTATTCTGATCTTGACTTCCGTTGCGATGGGAGCGACTAATGGTGTGTCGATCCTTATCTCCCAGGCGATTGGTGCAAAGGATAAGAAAAAGACAGAAAGTTTGATTGCCACATCATTCAGCGTTGCGGTAGCTTTCTCCCTCCTTGTGACGATTTTGCTTGAGACTTTTCTTCCGGGAATTTTGAAAGCTCTGAACACTCCGGCTGAAACTTACGATATGGCATACAGCTATCTGGCAATCTATATCCTTGGGTATTTGGCGGTCTACCTCTATCTTTATTTTACTGCTGTTTTGCGGAGCTTTGGCAATTCTATGTTTCAAGCTGTGGCGATGCTGGTATCAACGATTTTGAACGCAATCCTCGACCCTATTTTTATCCACTTCATTGGATTTCACGGTGCCGCGATTGCCACTCTGCTTTCTCAGGTAATTTGCTTGCTGTTCATGCTGGTCTATCTGAAAAAGAAAAAACTGTTCGCGTTCAAAATCTCTGCGTTTGATAAGAGCGAAGTATTGCCTCTTATTCAGAAGGCAATTCCTTCTGTCATTCAGCAAAGCATCCCGGCCATCAGCACAACTTTTCTCACTGCGCTTGTCAGCGCCTATAGTGTTACAGCAATAGCAGCTTACGGAGTAACGGGAAAATTGGAAACCATTCTTTTCTACCCTGCTATGGCCTTGAACATGGTCTTGACTACTATCATCGGACAGTGTGTTGGTGCGAATCGGTATGACCGTGCAAAAGACTATCTAAAATGTGCATTGAAATATGGCTGTGGTCTGCTGTTAATTCTTTCCGTGCTAGTAGTCGGATTTTCAAGGCAGCTTTCTGGCTTATTTGTCAGAAGTGAAGATGTCGCAGCCATTGTAGGAATATATTTTCTGATCGTCAGCGTGGGGTATATTCTTAACACGGTTACAAACTGCTATTTGGGTGCCCTCAACGGCATGGGGAAACCTTCAAATAGTATGTTTCTGATGATCTTCTATTACATTATTGTACGGATGCCGTTGGCTTATCTGCTTTCTTATTTAGGTTTTGGCTTAAATGGAATTTGGGTTGCAGTATTGATTAGCCATATTGTAGCCAGTATTACAGCAGCTATTGTCGGAAGCAAAGGTTTTTCAAGGGAAAAAGAAGTGGCTGGCTCCAGGGAAAATTAACTGTACTGGTTTCAGAGGATTCCGGTAATCAAATTTGCGAAAAACTATTTGCCTTACACTCTCCCGACCAAAAGAAAAAGCTGGCCCAGTTCGTTCGTGGTTATGAGACTGGCGATATTCCTACAAATATCCCATTGGTTGGACATTAACACAGTAGTTTAGAAAGGAGGTGTGCCGCATGACCCTGACATCTTCTATGGAGGATTACCTGGAAGCCGTTCTTATAATTCAAAAAAAGCGTGGATATGTTCGTTGTGTAGATGTGGCAGAGCAATTAGGGGTTACAAAGCCTTCGGTTAGCCGAGCTGTTAAAGAATTATCTAAATCCGGCCATATCATTAAAACTGAAAGTGGCACACTATCTTTAACAGATGTTGGGAAGCACCTTGCTGAGCGGATATACGAACGTCATTGTTTTTTCACCCAACATCTTATTGCAGCCGGTGTAGATCCTAAAATTGCGGAACACGATGCTTGTAACCTGGAACACGTTATCAGTGAAGAATCCTTTCAAAAACTAAAAGATGTTTTGGAGAACCAAGAAGGTGGTGATAACATGGGAAATTAGTTGTGTTGGATTTGGGAGATTCCGGGAATCAAATTGGTGAAAAACTCTTTGCCTTGCTTTCTCCCAACCAAAAGAAAGAACTGGCTCAGTTTGTTCGTGATTATGAGGCTGGCGATGTTCCTACCAATGTTCCATATACTACGATCTTTCAGGGCCAGTATTTCGTTCCAAAACAAGCGAATCAATTCTTGACAGAAATTCGGGAAGGTGATTTGTATTTTTGCTTGGAACATCGTCGCGTTACTGTACGAGGCCAGATAATTCCGCTGACGGTTAAGGAATTTGAAATTTTTGCTTTGCTCATACTAAATCCAAAGCGGGTATTTACCTATGAAATGCTGCTGGATCTGGTATGGCATGAGGACTACACCTACTATTCCCGAAAGGCAATCAACAACCATGTAAGCAATCTGCGAAAGAAAATCAGGATTGCCCCGGATTTGCCGGACTATGTAAAAAGCGTGTACGGTGTAGGATATAAATTTGAAAATAGTTAAAACGCCGGACGCGGGATCTAATGACCCTGCGCCCGGCATTTTCTATAAATCACACTCTCTTTGGAAGTTAATAGATAATTTGTCTAACCCATCTGATGTCTATTTCTGTTATTCATACTCTCTGCCTTGTGTTCTTCGAGCTAATGAAATATAATGGAGAATGTTATCGGGGGTGGAGATATGGACTACATGACACTTAAAGAAGCAAGTGAGAAATGGGGCGTTTCGTCCCGTCAAGTCAACTATTATTGCGTCGAGGGCCGTATTCCCGGCGCTGTGAAAATGGCCGGTGTTTGGCTGATCCCAAAGGAAACAGACAAGCCCGCCGATAGACGATATAAGGAAAGCAGGTAAACCGATGTTACATATAGCAATTTGTGACGATGAAAAGGACTTTGTTCAGTATTTGACTGACCTATTGAACCAATACAGCAAGGAAACAGGCCGGGACATAAAGATTACCCCATACTATGACGGCATGGAGCTGATCGAGAAATACGACACGACCATTGACCTGATTTTCCTTGATATTCGCATGAAGCTGGTAAACGGGCTTCATGCTGCCGAGCGCATCCGGCAGATGGATGAACGTGTGGGAATTATTTTCCTGACTACTCTCACGCAGTACGGGCTTGAGGGATACAAGTATCAGGCGACCAACTATATCATTAAGCCCTTAAAGTATGCCCGGCTGAAATCGGAACTGGATAAATTCGTGGAGCGCAGCCAGAAAGAAGAAAATCCCTCTCTGGTGATTGCCAACGATACGGGAAAATACAAGGTTCCCCTGAAATCCATCCGCTACATCGAAACCTACAACCGCAATCTGATGTTCCATACCGAACAGGAAAATATCATCTGCTACAAGAGCATGAAAGAAATGGAACGGGAGCTTTGCGACAAAAACTTTGTGCGCTGCCATACCAGCTATATTGTCAATCTGTTCTATGTGAAAGGCATTAAAAAGCTGGACATTGAGTTGATTTCAGGTGAGATTATTCCCATCAGCCAGCCGAAGCGCAAAGAGTTTATGGAACGTCTGGCTGACTATTGGGGGGGATATGTTATGATGTGGCCATATCAGATTTTAGATATAATTTCAACGGCAACAGAGGCTATTTCATTGTATCTGTTCTCTTCATGGTTATGTAAAAAGCCTCGTTTCAGCGGCATCACCAATAAGTGCATCATTATAGGCATATATTTTCTCAGCATTTATGCCCTGACATGGTTTACAGAACTGGGCGCATATAAAATTCCCATTCTTCTCATTGTCGGCATAATTTTGATAAAAATATGCTATGCAGACTCGTTCGTCACTTGCAGTATCAGCTATGAAGTTTTCCTGATCTCGATACCAATATTAACCGAGGGTATAGGAATGCTGATAGGATATGCTTTCTATCAGGGCAATGTAATTGCTATAATTGACGGCGCTTCCCTCATGCGCTGGGAAATTTATGTAATCACTTTACTTGTACGGATTTTAATTTTGTACTTTTCTTACCTAATATGCAGAAATTTCACTTATCAGATGAATTATAAAGACTTTATCTTGCTGACAACGGTTTTTATTTTCGCAATACTGTTTTTTATGTCAGATGTTTATATGCACTTGAACATAGGAGTTGCTGGAGACAGGCTTCACTATATTGTCTCAACTGTTCTTCCTGCGGCTGGTATTATGACATTTCTATATGCGAAAAACACCATGTGTCTCCGTGAACAGGAGCAGCGGGACAAAATGCAGATTGCCCGGCTTCAACAGCAGTTTGCACACTATCAGGAGAAAATGAAGGATGAAGAACGGATTCGCTCCATCTACCATGACCTGAAAAACCACCTGCTTGTAATGGAGAGCAGGCAGAACACAGAAGAAACACGCCAGATGGCGGAAACGCTGCGCTCTCAAATTGCAGACTATGAGGACTATGTGCATACGGGAAATGAATTTCTGGACATTATTCTGAAAGATAAGGCGGCAAAGGCCCGTGAAAAACAGATTGATTTTTCCGCTATGGTTGATTTTCACGGGATCGACTTTATGGAGCCGTTGGACATCAGCACCATTTTCGGTAACGCCATTGACAACGCAATCGAAGCCAGCGAAAATCTGCCGGAGTACAGGCGCCTGATTACTGTCAAGGCCGAGCGTGTCCGGGATATGCTGCTTATCACCATAGAAAACAATACGACGCCGGGAAACCATCTCACAGAGGGAACCACAAAGAAAGACCGCTTTGTGCATGGCTTTGGTATTCCCAACATCAAAAAGGCCGTAGAAAGATACAGCGGCCAGTGCAGCTTCCAACAGGAAGAAAGAGTTTACCGGCTGAAAATCCTGATCCCATGCCCTTAATTGAATAACGAATTAAACGACGCCGTTTCTTCGTGAAGCGGCGTTGTTTTCTGCCCTTTTTTCGGAGGGGGCTTTAGTTTTTTCATCGTAGATATTAGATTACGCATTTTCCATTGTGCCTTTCTGTTGCCCGGATATAATGAAAGCAAATTCAGAAAAAGCAAAGTGAGGTCATGGTATATGAGTATTTTAAGCACCAAACAACTGACGAAACAATACGGCGACGAGCCGAACATTGTCAAGGCGCTGGACGGCGTGAGCATTTCCATTGAGCCGGGTGAATTTGTTGCCATCATCGGCACATCCGGCAGCGGTAAATCCACCCTGTTGAATATGCTGGGCGGCTTAGACCGTCCCACTTCCGGCGCAGTCAAGGTAGATAACTATGAATTGGGCAAACTGAAAGACGAGGACTTGACCGTATTCCGCCGCCAGCGGATCGGCTTTATCTTCCAGAACTACAATCTGGTTCCTATCCTGAATGTGTATGAAAACATTGTCATGCCCATTCAGCTTGACGGGAAAAAGCCGGATAAGAAATTCATCAAAGAGATTGTGGCGCTGCTGGGACTGGAAAAGAAGCTCTACAATATGCCCAACACCCTTTCCGGCGGCCAGCAGCAGCGGGTAGCCATTGCAAGGGCATTAGCCAGCAAACCGGCCATTATCCTTGCCGACGAGCCGACCGGCAATCTGGACAGCAAGACCAGCGATGAAGTGATTGAACTGCTGAAAGTTACCAGCCAGAAATTCCAGCAGACCATTGTAATGATTACCCACAACCCGGAAATTGCAGCACAGGCAGACCGCACCATCCACATTGAGGATGGCCGTATTGCGGAGTAAGGCGGTGATACCATGAAAGGGCAAAAATCAATCATTCGCACATTGACAAACCGCAGTTTCAAGGCGAACAAAACACGCAATTTGATTGCCGTCTTTGCCATCGTCCTAACAACGGTCATGTTTACATCCCTGTTTGTCCTGTCGCAGAGCATGGTTGAAAATATGCGGAACATGAATTTTCAGCAGGCCGGATATAACAGCCATTTGAGTTCCAGCACCATGACGGACGCCGATGCAGAGAAAATCGTTGCCCATGAAGCCGTCCGGGACTATGGGAAAAGTACGATCATCGGCGTGGCCGAGAACGAAGAATTGACCGGGCGGCAGGTGGAAATCCGTTATGCTGATGAAAACTATACCCGTTCCAGCTTTTCCTATCCCACAACGGGAACCATGCCGGTACAGGAAAACGAGATTGCTTTGGATACCATTACCCTTGATAAGATGGGACTGCCCTATGAATTGGGACAGGAAATCACCTTTGAATGGCGCAAGGACTTAACTTCCGATGAATACACCACCAGCACCTTTGTCCTCTCTGGCTATTGGGATGGCAATTCCGCAGCTATGGCGAGTATGGCATGGGTTCCCGAAGCCTTTGTTCAAAGCCAGTGTGCAGGCATCGACCAAGAAGCACAGCTTGCAAACGGGCAGGTCTTTGGAACCGTGATGCTGCACCTTGACCTGTATAGTGACAGCGATCTGGAAGGGGCGGCGGAGCAGATTTTAGCCGACACCGGCCTGTCCGATGTGTCCCTTTCTCCCAATGCGGCCTATGACTCCACCATGAACCAGAATATTATCCGTGAAGTGCTGCCGATGGCAATTTGCATGGTACTGGTATTTGCCAGCGGGTATCTGATTATCTATAACATTTTCCAGATTTCCGTTGCTAGCGACATCCGCTTTTATGGCAGGCTGAAAACTTTGGGAACTACGAAAAAGCAGCTCAAGAAGATGATTTACGGGCAGGCCAACCGTCTGTCGCTGATTGGTATTCCCATTGGCCTTGTGATCGGGTATCTGCTGGGTGCTGTGTTAGTGCCGGTAATGATAACCGGGACAACAGGAGAAGCAAAGGCAGCGGTCAATCCGTATATCTTCATTGGCTCTGCGGTATTTGCCTATTTGACCGTCCTGATCTCCTGCATGAAGCCCGCTAAAATCGCTGGCAAGGTTTCTCCGATGGAGGCCCTGCGCTACACCGATACAGGTACTACCAGCAAACGGAAAATCAAGAAAAGCACCGGCGGCGCAAGCATCCCGAAGATGGCGCTTGCCAATTTGGGCCGGAACAAGAAGCGCACCGTTACGGTAATCTGCTCCCTGACGCTGGGGCTTGTGCTTCTTTCCTGCGTCTATGCGAAAAATGCCAGCTTTGATATTGATAAATACATGAGCCAGACGGTTATCAGTGATTTTGAGGTAGAGGACAGCTCGATTTCTTCCACCTTTGGAACCTATAACCCCTACGGCACAACCATTTCCCCGGAGCTGGTACAGAACATTGAGGGGCTTTCCGGGCTGGAAGCCACCGGGCGATTGTATTCGCAGGTATTTACCCACCAGATCGGGGCCTCTGCCCTTGAAAATATCCAGACCTATTATAATGCTGACGACCGGCTGGCTTATATTGAAGCAACGGACGCAGGGCTGGCCGAAGCCTACCATGAGATGGTTGAGAGCGGCGAGTGTGTTTCCATTCTGTACGGCGTTGACGGCCTGATACTGGACACCTTTGCACAGGATGGCCGGATATTGGATGGCACCTTTGATAAAGATAAATTCCTGTCCGGGGGCTATGTGGTGATGGAGGCCGCCACCGGCGCGGAGGACAGCGCGAAAGAAACGCAGCCGACCTATTCCGTTGGGGATATGGTAGACCTGAATGGACAGCAATATGAAGTGATGGCGATTGTGGCAGACATACCTACAATCACCGAGGGCGTCAACAGCAGTACGCAGGATTTCCTTTCGTTCTATCTTCCGGCAGACACGTTCCAGTCTATGTACCCGGACAACACTCTGCGAAAGCTGTTCTTTGATGTAGCCGAGGAATACCAGCCGCAGGCGGAAGAAATGCTGATTGACTACCGCGACAACGTGGATAAATCCCTGAATTATACTGCGAAGTCTACCTTGATTGAGCATTATCAGGAACAGACACGGGCCAATACGGTCATGGGCTTTGCAATCAGTTTGATTATTGCCTTTGTCGGCATTTTGAACTTTATCAATTCCATGCTGACAGCGATTGTTTCCCGGCAGAAAGAATTTGCCATGATACAGAGTATCGGTATGACGAAACGGCAGCTTCGGAGTATGCTGATTGACGAGGGCTTGTATTATGCCGGTAGCACCTTGCTGGCGTCCTACGTTTTAGGCGCTCTGGCCGTTGGCATCGGCGTCCGTATGATGGTATCGACTGACTGGACAGCGACATTCCACTTTACACTTTTGCCGCTGGTGATCTGTACGCCGATTTTGATTGTGTTTGCAATTCTGATCCCCTATATCTGCTTCAAGAATTTGGAGAAGCAAAGCATTGTAGAAAGACTGCGGGCAACTGATTAACGACTTTTTCATGCGGCCAGTGCAACCGTCACTGACCGCATGAAAAATAAATGGAGTAGGAACATGAAAGAATACAAATTAAAAATCAATGGGGAAATAGATTTCATCATCATATCTCCGCAGGTGCTTTCTTCCCTGATCTCTCAAATCCATAGCAGCCCGGAGCGCGAAGTTGCGGTAAACATCGAGGACATTATGCCGTCGGGATTTACAGATTACTTATTGCGGGTTATCAATGTCAATCGCTTTACCAATGAACGGTTCCGCTATCATTACATTTTAGAAAATCCTGTCACAAAAAAAGGACTATATGAGATTTTGAAGCAGCAGCTTTCCAACGCAGACATAGAGAAATCCCCCTGCTTTCAGACCATACGCCTGACTGATACTTTCCGGGGGGATGTGGAATTGGATATGGAGTGCAACGAACCGTTTTTCTGGGCCTGCAAAGATACAACAGCAAAGTTTGTTTACACCTTCCCGGATGGACGGGAGGAAACATTGGTGATTGAATATTGAATACTTTTTTCTACTTAGAGAGTTAAATAATAAAATCTAAGAGGTGATGAGAAAATGGGAAATTAGCCGTACTGGACTTGAAAGATTCCGGCAGACAGTTAGGTGAAAAACTCTTTGCCCTGCTTTCTCCTGGCCAAAAGAAGGAGCTGGCTCAGTTTGTTCATGACTATGAGGCTGGCGATATTCCGGCTGATGTCCCATGCACAACACTCTTTCGAGGCCAGTATTTTATCCCTACGCAGGCCGATCAGCCGTTGACAGAAATCCAGAAAGGTGATTTATACTTCTGCTTAGAGCAGCGCCTTGTTACTGTCCGAAACCAGATAATTCCGTTGACAGTCAAGGAGTTTGAAATTTTTGCCTTACTTATACAGAATCCAAAGCGGGTATTCACCTATGAAATGCTGCTGGATTTGGTATGGCATGAGGACTACACCTACTATTCCCGAAAGGCAGTCAACAACCATGTAAGCAACCTGCGAAAGAAAATCAGGATTGCCCCGGATCTGCCGGACTATGTAAAAAGCGTGTATGGTGTAGGCTATAAATTCGATATATGAAAAAGGAAAGCTGCAGAGCAATTACAAACTCTGCAGCTTTCCTTTTGAAGATTTTTGAGCGTCCGCAGGACGCGTGGCCGTCACCGAAGGTGGCGATCTTGGGGGCTTGGGGGTTATCCCTCAACAAGCATTTTGGCCGGAGCAATCCGGTCAAAATTGCAAAACATGTATATGTTTGCATTGCTTGCCGGTTACTTTTTTTGTGCCGATTTTCTATATTCCAGTGGCAACAATCCAGTGCTTTTGCGAAACAGTTCCGCAAACCTGCTTGAAGTGGAATATCCTACGGTCTGAGCTACTTGTCCCACCGTCAGCTCTGTATATGCCAGCAGATACTCTGCCTGGCTCATTCGCCGCTGCTGGATGTACTCGGTGATAGTGCAATCGTAGTATTTCTTGAAACAGGTTTTCAGCTTTGTTGTTCCCATACAAGCGATCTGCGTCAATCGTTCCAGTGGAATATCAGAAGCATAATGATCGCTCAAATAAGAGGCAACTGTCTGAACACTTGCTATATCTTGTTGCGAGAGTTTGTGGGCTGTTTTTTCAGGATGTTTCTTTTGGTATTCAACAACCATTGAAACGGCTTCTGCTACTTTGCCTTCATAAAAAAGTTTTGCGGCAATTCCTTCCCCGCGATAGTCTTTAATTTCTGTGAGCAACCGCGACATTTCTGGAAAATCAGAAGTCTGGTCGATTTTCCGAAAAGCGTCAACCGGATTGATTTGCGCCTCCGGGTACAGCTTCTTCAGGTAATCTTCATAATACGCAGGTGCAATCTCAATCCCAATCGAACGGATCGGAATATTCTTGTGGATCAATGCTTTATAGGGGGTGTAGCCTCCAATAAAGGTTTTGATACAACCAGCAGACAATCTGCGGTATGGAGACAGTTCTTCACCGGAAATCGAGTCATAGCGTGTAATACTCAAACATTCCGGCAAAGAAAATTCCAGCATGAAATCCTCATGGAATGAAAAGTTGTGTATCTTAATGTCATAAAGGTCTTTCTGTCCATAAGTCCAGTAAGTGCCTTCTCCAACTTCGGGAGAAAGTTTCCAGCATATCCCCAAATCACCATACTGCTGATTGTCTGGATCGCGGATAAAGCCATGACCAGTCAGCAGAGGTGTGTAAAATTTGTCGATAATTTCGGACATGAAAATAGCCCGCCTCCTTTTTGCAACGATTGGACGAACTTTTGAAAGGAACGGACGAACATCGCCGGAACCTATTGCAAGTTGTTCGATACAAGCGTACTGTATTAGATAGCGGTTAGCAGCATCTAACCCAAGAATAACACAAACCCTTTGTCGAGTCAAGACAACGAAAGGTAGGAGGAAGAAAATGAGTAATCAAGCAAATTCTTTGAACAAAGGTCTTACCGTGAAAGACCTGGTAACAACAGGTATTTTTACTGCATTGGTTTTTGTTTTTGTACTGGTCGGCGGTATCTTTTTTGCTCCCAACCCGGTACTTACATTCTTTATGCCGGCCGGGAGCGGTCTGCTTGCGGGGCCGGTTTTTCTGCTGATGATCGCAAAGGTTCAAAAGAGGTGGAGCCTTTCCATTATGGGCGTTGTCATTTGTATTATCTGGTTCGTTACGGGTATGCACTGGGCTTTTGCGCTGGGCTATCTGATTATGGCGGTGGTCGCTGATTTTGTTGCCGGTGCGGGACAGTATAAGAGCAAGAAGCTCAACAGTCTTGCATATATCCTGTTCTCCCTGGGCGGCACTGGGTCGTACATCGTTTTCTTTGCTGACCCCAATGGATGGGCGCAGACTATGCTGGGTAACGGAACCGAACAGAGCTACATTGACACCATGCAGGCAACCGCCAACACCGGCATCCTAATTGCCATGTTTGCTGCCGCTATCATTACATCGGCAATCAGTGCCTTTGTAGGCTGCAAAATGCTGAAAAAGCAGTTTGAAAAGGCGGGTATCACGGCATGAGCGGTGAGCGCCGGAAGAAAGGGCTTTGGCTTGACCCACGGGCCAAGCTCTTTCTTATCCTGATCTGTGTTTTGGCGTCCATGTTCGCCCCTTCTCTGGCATACCAGTTTGCGCTTGTTGTGCTGATTGCAATATTGGGAACATTCTTCGGAAAATGGAAATATGTCATCAAGGCAGTGTGCTTCTATGCTGTAATCTGCGTTCTGACGGTCTGGATCATGGCTGAAATGACAGGAACGCTGCGGACCATGTTCATCGCCTTTTTAGGTTTGTTTCATAAAGTCTATGCCTGCGGGATGTTGGCCGGAATTGTACTGTCAACAACAAAGGTGAATGAGTTTCTGTCCGCGATGAACCGTGTCCATGCGCCGAAGAAATTAGTTATCCCGTTGGCGGTCATGCTGCGCTATATTCCGACCATTCAGGAGGATTGGCGATATATCAAGGACGCTATGAGAATGAGAGATGTTTCTCCTTCTTTGGGGGGCTTTCTGTCCCATCCGGGAATGACGGTAGAGTGTATCTATGTGCCGTTGATGATGACGGCCTCGAAAGCAGCAGATGAACTTTCCATCGCCTCTGTTACCCGTGGAATAGAAAATCCTAATCCGCGCACCTGCCTTGTTCAGATAAAGTGCGGAATTGCTGATTGGATGATTATGGCGGTTGCCGTTGCTTTTCTGATTTTTGAATTGTGTGTGCGGGGAGGTGTCATCGGTTGATTGAACTTGAAAATGTATCCTTTTCTTATGATGGGCAGGAGCATGATGGCCTGCATGACATCAATCTGAAAATTGCAGATGGAGAATGTGTCCTGTTCTGTGGGCGCAGCGGGTGTGGCAAAACAACGATTACACGCCTGGTCAATGGATTGATCCCGCAGTTTTATCAGGGGGAACTTCATGGCCGTGTGCTGGTAGACGGTCAGGAGATCAGTAATCTTCCCATGTACCAGATTGCCGCAAAGGTTGGTTCGGTTTTTCAAAATCCACGGACACAATTTTTCAATGTGGACACCGACAGCGAGATCGCCTTCGGTATTGAGAATGAGGCCCGTCCTCCCCAGGAATTGGCCGAGAGAGTAGAACAGACAACAGAGGATCTGCATATCCAGAAGCTGCGAAGCAGGAACATTTTTGAATTATCCGGCGGTGAAAAGCAGAAAATCGCTTTTGCTTCTGTCTACGCTATGAACCCCCAAATTTATCTGCTGGACGAGCCATCTTCTAACCTGGACATGACTTCCATTCAGGAATTAAAGGAACACCTGCGGCTGATAAAAAGCCAGGGCAAAACGATTTTAATTGCGGAACACCGGCTGTACTACCTGATGGAACTTGCAGACCGCATTGTTTATCTGGAAAAAGGGCAAATCAGAAAAATTTATACGCCGGAGGAATTTCGCAAGCTGCCAGAAGCCGAGCGTGAACACATGGGGCTACGGGCGGTAGATTTGACAGAGGTACTTCCCCCACAGAAGTGCCTGCCAGTTTCAGCTCCCATACTTGAACTTCAAGATGTAACACTCCTCTACAAAAAGAGAACGATTTTACATCATATTGCCCTCTCTGCCGCGAAGGGAGAAGTGATCGGAGTAGTTGGTCATAACGGAGCAGGCAAAACCACCTTTTCCCGCGCCTTGTGCGGGCTGCATAAGGACTGTGATGGACAATTCCTGTGGGATGGCAGGCCGATGGATCGAAGGGCAAGGCTGAAGAAGTCTTATATGGTCATGCAGGATGTGAACTACGAATTGTTTGCTGACAGTGTTGAGGCAGAATGCTCCTTTGGTATTCGCAATCCCGATCAGAAATTAGTGACGGAAACACTGGAGAAATTGGGGCTTGCCTCTTACCGGGAACGACACCCGAACACCCTGTCAGGCGGTCAAAAACAGCGGGTGGCTGTGGCGGTCAGTATGATCTGCGGAAAAAATCTTCTGGTATTTGATGAACCGACCAGCGGCCTGGATTTTGACAGTATGGCACAGGTGGCAGGGTTGATCCGGCGATTGTCTGACATGGGAAAGGTTATTTTCATCGTTACCCATGATTTTGAGTTTGTCTGCCGAACCTGCTCCCGTGTCCTGCATTTTGACGAGGGCGAAATGCCCGATGATGTACCTGTTGTGATGGATGCCCTCCCGAAATTGAGAGAGCTGTTCTCTGTTTCAGATGGAAAGGAGAGGTGATCTATGAAACAGAAAAGAGAAAACAGAGTAGCTTTGCTGCTCCATTGGGCCGGTGAGCAGAAAGTCTGGCTGTTCCTGGCGATTTTTCTATCGGCGGTCAGCGGCCTTTGCATTATCGTCCCTTACATTGGGATTTACCGGCTGATGGACGCCACATTCAATCATACCTGCACGCAGGAATTGGTTGTGCAGACCGTGGCAATGATTGCGGCGGCGGTAACTTTGCGGTTTGCCCTGTTTGGCTGTTCCGGCGTAGCAGCCCACAAAGGGGCCTACGGCGCTCTTTTCAAAGTGCGCTGTATGGTTGCAGAACACATGGCCAGAGCGCCTTTGGGGGCATTGAATGAACGGCGCACAGGAGATATAAAAACGGTTCTGAATGAAGATATTGAAAAGCTGGAGCTGTTCCTGGCTCATAACCTTCCTGACCTTGTGTGCTATCTGGTTGGGCCGGTAGTCATCTTTATTTATCTGATGACCGTCAATATTCCTCTGGCATTGATTTCCCTGGTTCCGCTGATCCTTGCTGTTGTTGTAATGGGGATGATGTTCCGCAATACGGATGACCTGATGGAACGGGCCAATCGCTCCATTACCACACTGAACTCGGTTATGATTGAGTACATCAGCGGTATGAAATTGATTAAAGCCTATAACATGGGAAGCAAATCGTTTCAAAAGTTTTCAGACGCTATCCAGGAAGAAAACGCCATGTGGAATGAAACTTCCCGGCGCATGGGGCCACCTTATGCGGCCTTCGTTGTTATCATCGAATGTGGGATGTTGCTGATGGTTCCAATCGGCGGAATGTTTTTCCTGAAAGGCTCGCTGGCAGCCAGCGCATTTTTGCTATTCGTCTATGTAGGTTCCATGTATCTGACGGAAATCCGCCCCCTGCAAGAACTGGGGACTAATTTTGCCAATGTGCTGAACGCTGTTACTAAGACCAAAGAGATACTGGATATTCCGATTTATGAGGGTGGAACGGACTTTCCCCAAAATCACGATATTGAACTTCGGAATGTTCGGTTTTCCTATGATGGCAAGACCGATGTACTGCAAGGCGTCAATCTCAAAATTAAAGATGGTGAACGCATGGCCCTTGTGGGACAGTCTGGTGCCGGTAAAAGTACCGTGATTGAACTGATCTCCCGGTTCTATGATGTGCAGGAGGGCGAGGTGCTGATCGGTGGGAAAAATGTAAAAGAACTGGACTACGATACCATTTTGAAAAATGTCGCTATTGTGTTTCAAAAGACCTTCCTGACCCGTGACAGCGTTTTAGAAAATATCCGCATGGGCAGCAACGCCACTCTGGAAGAAGTGCGGGCCGCCGCAAAAGAGGCGCAGATTGATGATTTCATCATGTCTTTGCCGGATGGATATGACACGAAGGTGGGCAGCTTCGGCTCCCGCTTCTCCGGCGGTGAAAAACAGCGGATTGCCATTGCCCGCGCTATCCTGAAGAACGCCCCCATTTTGATCTTAGACGAAGCCACAAGCGCCTCTGACCCGGAAAATCAGATGGAGATTGACAAAGCCATTCAAAATCTCTGCAAGGGAAAGACCGTCATTGTGGTAGCCCATCGTTTGAGCGCGTTGAAGATGTGCGAGCGTGTAGCAGTGGTTGAAAATCACACAATTACCTGTGTCGGAACCCATGAGGAAGTCCGAAAGAACAATGCTTACTATCGGAAGGCGTGGGAGGACTACGAAACAGCCCGGAATATTACTTATCAGTTGGAGGGAGGCGAACAGCATGAGTGAGCATGATGTATTGAAAAAGAACCGTAATTTTTATATTGGCGTTGGCGGGACTGTTCTGGAAGGGCTTCTCTCCGGCAGCTTATTCATGCTTCTTTACTCTGTCATGCAATTTCTGTGGTCAGGGCAGTTTGACATGAACCGGGCATTGATATTGACTGGTGTAATTGCGGTCATTTTCCTGCTTCGTATTCTGATTTACAGCTATGGTTATACCAAAGCGCAGATTGGCGGCGCAGAGGTCAGCAAAAACATCAGACTTTTTATGGGCGACCATTTGAAGCGTATCCCACTATCCCGGTTTACCCAGGGACAGACCGGCGATTATATCAATACCATCACAAGCGATGTAAACAACTATGAAAAAATCCTGACCCATAAGATCGGCGATCTGGCAAAGAGTTTTGCACTTTCGCTCATGCTGATTATTTTTGTGATGACCATTTATGTGCCTGCCGGAATTATCCTGCTGATTGCCGACCTGCTTTTGATCCCTGGACTGTGGCTTTCTTTCCGTATGGTTCGGAAATATGGTAAAGAAAAGAATGATATTTGTGCGGAAAATGTCAGCAGCATTGTGGAGTATGTGTCTGGTATTCAGACTTTCCGGGCCTATGGCGTAGGTGGTTTGAAGAATAAAACCGTTATCAACGCCATGCGGGAGTTCTGTCGGATCAGCTTTGTGTATGAAGCGAAAGTCCTTCCTATCGGCGCTGGATTTGGCATTTTAAGCTGGCTGTCCTGCCCGCTTGTTATCTGGACAGCTTATGCGCCCTGGGCTGCCGGAACACTGGATACGGTATCTTATCTTCTGATCTGTATGCTGCCGTTGTTCTGTGCAAAGCTGGCAAACTCTATTTTTGTAGACCTGACAAGCTATAAGAACCTGATGATTTCCAAAAACAAAATCCTGGGTGTGATGAACGAACCAGAGGAAACTGGCAGTATGGAGCCGCTTCAAACAGCCACCCATGAAATTACTTTCGATAGTGTGGACTTTTCCTATGTACCCGGAGAGCCGGTGCTGAAACACGCCACCTTTACGGTGCCAGACCAGAAGCTCACTGCCATTGTCGGGGACTCCGGTTCCGGCAAATCAACCATTCTGAACCTGATTGCAAAATACTACGAGGCGAATGGAGGAACCATTTCAATCGGCGGCAAACCGATTAACCATGTGGCCGCAGAGCGTGTACTGGAACAAATCTCTATGGTAGACCAGGATGTATTTCTCTTTGACGATACCATCCGGGACAATATTCGGCACGCCCGCCCCAATGCCACGGACGAGGAAATCGAGGCCGCCTGCCGGGAAGCCAACTGTGACGGCTTCATCCGCAAGATGGAAAAGGGATATGATACGCCGACCGGCGAGAACGGAAACCTTCTTTCTGGCGGTGAGCGTCAGCGAATTTCCATCGCCCGCGCTATCCTGAAAAACAGCCCGATCCTGCTTTTGGATGAAGCAACCGCGTCCCTTGACATCGAGAACGAGCTGGCAGTAAAGCAGGCCATTGCCAATCTGCTGAAAGAGAAAAAGACTGTGGTAATGATTGCTCATACCCTTTCCATCGTCAAAAATGCAGATCAAATCCTTGTGGTATCTGACGGAAAGATTGCTGAAGCCGGTACTCACGATGAATTGCTGGCTAAAGGCGGAAAGTATGCAGCTATGTGGAACGCCGAACAAAAAATTTCTGCCTGATTGGAGGTAACAATGAAACTTCATGCGTCCGGGGAGGACTATCTGGAAACCATCCTTGTTCTCCAAAAGAAACTCGGTATGGTACGCTCCGTAGATGTGGCCCGGCACATGGAGGTGTCAAAGCCCAGCGTGTGCCATGCGGTGGCTACCTTGCAGGACGGCGGATTTCTCACAATGGACGAAGATCACTTTCTCCATCTGACCGATGTGGGCCGCGAGGTTGCCGAAAAAATCTATGAGCGCCATTGTTTCTTTACCGAGCAGCTTATCGCCGCAGGCGTTGACCCAAAAACTGCGGAGGCCGATGCCTGTCGGATTGAACACGTTATTAGCCAGGAATCTTTTCAAAAACTGAAAGATGCTTTAGAGGACTAAGGAGGTGATGACAACATGGGAGATTAGCTGTTTTGGATTTGAAAGATTCCGGCAGACAGTTAGGAGAAAAACTCTTTGCCCTGCTTTCTCCCGGCCAAAAGAAGGAGCTGGCTCAGTTTGTTCGTGACTATGAGGCTGGCGATATTCCGGCTGATGTCCTATGCACAACACTCTTTCGAGGCCAGTATTTTATCCCACCTCAGACTGATCAGCCCTTGACAGAAATCCGGGAAGGTGATTTGTATTTCTGCTTAGAGCAGCGACTTGTCACTGTGCGGGGCCAGGTAATTCCGCTGACGGTTAAGGAATTTGAGATTTTTGCTTTGCTCATACTGAATCCGAAACGGGTATTTACTTATGAAATGCTCATGGAGCTGGTATGGCATGAGGACTATACCTACTATTCACGGAAAGCGATCAACAATCATATAAGCAACCTGCGAAAGAAGCTCCGGGTTGCCCCCGACTTGCCGGATTATGTGAAAAGCGTCTATGGCGTGGGCTATAAATTTGAAGTATAGAAAGGGTGCGGTATTTCTGCCGCACCCTTAAATTTTCGTTTTTTCTGCTGTGTAGATAATGCCTGATTTTGTCATATATTGTTGATTAAATTCAGTAAAACCATGACGCTTCTGGAAGAATTATAGCATTTATCCCTATATAATGCCCCAAAATGAGGGAGGTGGACATAATAGGTAACTCTGCTCTCCTTCAATAAAGGAGGGCATGGAAAATGCTGCCGAGGTCAGAATACCGGCCTCGACATAGCCGGTCATATAAAAGAGATTTAAACCCCGTAATCCTGCGATGGATTGCGGGGTTTTTCCATTCGACAGGATTTTGCATTTTCCATTCTGCTCCGTCAGATGGTGACGGAATACGACAGGCGCAGCTTACCGCTGTACGGTGGGCGCTCTTTTTTACAGATAAGGCGCAGGACAAGCCTGCCGCCGGACCTGTACGGTGTAGATCACCGCCCCTCTGATTTCGATTTGCCCATTAACCCACTCAAAAATCGAAATTGGAGGATTACCATGAAAGAAATCAATCTGCGGGAATTTTACCCGGAAATATATAAAACGGATCTGTTTATCAGCCTGCCCGATGAGGTTGTGGATGTGCTTGTAGAATATCAGCGGAAAGAAGTGGCATATCGCCGCCGTACATACCGACATAAGGCATTCCTTTCTCTTGATTATGGGGATGATATTGAACGCGAAGCTGTTCTTTTTACCCCAACGCTGCAGGAGATCGTAGAAAGGCACCTGGAGGAAGAACGGGTGTACCAAGCTATTTCTTCGCTGCCGGAAAAACAGCGCCAGCGTGTGTACGCTCATTATATTCTCGGCATTACACTGATGGATATTGCCAAGATGGAAGGTGTTTCTCTCCATGCTGTCTATGAAAGTATTCAGCGCGGACTTCGGCGTCTGGAAAAAATTTTAGAAGAAAATTTCTAACCCCCTACAAATGTACCCCCGAAAATGTCACGACTTATAGAAGGACAATTTTTTGGGACAATGCCATTTCGGTGAGTGAGAACCTTCAACAGTGCCACACCCGCCTGTATATGCAGACAAGCTCCCAATCCTTCATCTGAACCTTGAAAACTGCATATACGGTGCCATAGGTACTTTACCTGTATTCCGAGCGGCAAATGGAGCGGCGCGATGACAGGCGGCTTTAAGGAGGTGATGAAGCCCAGCCGTCCGAGCGATCTACGCAATCCATTGACCTGGCTGTGGCAGGCCAGGCGCGATGACTGATACAGGGTATAATGATACTTTCTCACGACCCGTCAAAGACTTGGGGGGAGTCCCTTCTGTGTTCGTTAGCTCTGGCGAAGCGACGGCATAAGCAGGGCTATGATGCGGTAAAGCTGACCGCAGCCTGTGGCATTCCCGGCCCGAAAACGGGCCTGCCGGGGGGCGTGGCAAATACGGCAAGTTACCAAAAACCATCCATGCCGTTGTTTTAATTTTCGAGCAGCGGCATGGATTCCTATAAAATCGAAATCAGATACCATGAGGCCGGGCCGCTCTTTCAGTGTGTCCGGCCTTATTCATGTGATTTTGATGATTCAGTATGAAAGGAAAGGAGCTGCTGTTATGAGTCACACACCGGCATATACGGTCATTCAAACACCGGAGGCAGATAAACTTGCCGACATCCGGGATGTATCTGTTAATAAGGATTTGCCGCGAGAAGAAAGGATTGCCGAGTTTATTCGGCAGATCCGGGACCCGTATCATTTCAAATGCGGCAGATTTGTTGTCCGGGCAAGTTTTTCCCAGGAAGGTGCCACCCTGGAGGAATGTCTGCGCGGAATCCTTCGCTGAAATTTGCTGATTTTTTTCATTTTGGGGGCTGATTTTTCCCGCATGGAGCGTTATAATAAACATGGAAAAGGAATTGAATACCGATAAGCAGACTGCACTCCTTGAATTGCGGGGATTTTTCCGTGATGAAAGGAGTGTTTTTCTATGCAGGTTTATAAGGCTGCCAAATATATCCGCTTATCTTATACGGATGACAAATCAAATGAAAGCAACAGTGTCGGCAATCAACGAAAGCTGATCGAAGATTTCGTGAGCCGTCACCCGGAAATCGAGCTGGTTTCCGAAAAGGTAGACGATGGGTACAGTGGGGTTATCTTTGACCGTCCGGCTTTTAAGGAAATGATGGATGACATCATGGAAGGAAAGATCAACTGCGTCATTGTCAAAGACCTTTCCCGTCTTGGTCGAGAGTATATTGAGACTGGCCGCTATATGCGCCGTGTCTTTCCGGCCTATGGCGTGAGGTTTATTGCCATCAATGACAATATTGATACTCTTAATGAAAGCGCAGGCGATGACCTGACTGTATCAGTAAAGAACATTATGAATGAAGCCTACGCACGGGATATTTCTATCAAAACGAGAAGTTCCCTGGAAACTAAGCGTAAGAATGGGGATTTCGTTGGAGCTTTCCCAGTTTATGGCTATCGTAAATCCGAAGAAAATCATAATCTTCTTGTGGTAGACGAATATGCTGCTCAGGTGGTGCGGAGCATTTTCAGGATGCGCCTGGAAGGATTCAGCCCCTACGCCATCGCGAATGAGCTGAACCGGCTGGGTACACTCTCTCCCCTGGCATATAAAAAGTATTATGGCCTTCCCCATGCCAAGAAAGGCTATACAGACCGGAAGGATTGCCGGTGGTCGGCAAATACCGTCACCCGGATCTTGCAGGATGAAACCTATACCGGCACGCTGGTCCAGGGCCGAAAAGGTTCTCAGCACTTTAAGCTGAAAGAGATGGAGAGCCGCCCTTCCTCCGAGTGGATTCGCGTGGAAAATGCACACGAAGCCATTATTGGTCGGAATGATTTTGACCTGGTACAAAGGATTCGTAACCTGGACACCCGTACATCTCCCCAAAAAGATAAAGTCTATCTGTTTTCCGGCATACTGGTCTGCGGCTGCTGCGGAAGCCGGATGGTACGTAAAACCAACCGCTATAAAGACAAAGAGTACCACTATTACTATTGTCCTACCGGGAAAAAGAATGGGTGCGCTCATCCGGTCATGGTAAAGGAAAATGAGCTGATGGAGTGCGTGCGGGACAGCCTGAAAGGGTTTATTGCCAATGTAGTCTCTCTGGATGAAATCTTATCCGGCATAGACCAGAGCCGTATTAACCGTGAGCTTATCAAAGAGTATTCGCGGCAGATTGCCCAGAATGAGCAGCAGTTGGAGCGGATTCGTCAATATAAGATGAAACTGTATGAAAGTATGGTAAACGGATTTCTGGACAAGTCGGAGTTTCTTTATAACAAAAGCAGTTATAGTGCCCGGATTACCCAGCTTGAACAGGCGATTGCCGCTCTTAAAGAAAAACGGGCGGATGTTATGGAAAACCGGAGTGAAAGGAATCGCTGGATTGAGAATTTTAAGCGTTTTTCCGATCTGGAAGAACTTGACCGCAAGGCAATCATCCAGCTTGTGCAGGTTATCACAGTGCTGGGGAAAGACGAATTGCAGATTCAATTTAATTATCAGGACGAATACGAAAAAGCACTTGCCCTGATTACGCCGGTACAGGAAAGGATGGTGGTCTGAAATGGCGAGAAAAAGCAGGAAGCATAATACAGCGCAGGCTGCCATGCCTGTTTCCCCGTTTATCAGTACGGCGCTGTATATCCGGCTGTCTGTGGAGGATAACAATAAACGTGGAAATTCTATCGAAACTCAAAAGCTGGTTCTTGAAAAATTCCTATTTGGGAAACCCGAACTGCGTCTTTACGACATCTATATCGACAACGGAGCAACAGGCACGAATTTCAACCGTTACGGCTTCCAGCGGATGCTTTCGGATATTGAATCCGGCAAAGTAGGCTGTGTGATCGTCAAGGATCTGTCGCGCCTGGGACGCAATGCCATTGACACGGGATATTACATTGAGCGTTATTTTCCTTCCCATAATGTCCGGTTCATCAGCGTTACGGATCAATTTGACTCTGAAAATGCTGATAATCTCCACGGCGGTATTATCCTTCCGCTGAAAAATATGATTAACGAAGCCTATGCGCTGGACATAGGACGCAAGATAAAGGCCCAGGCCCGTCAGGATATGAAAGAGGGCAAGTATGTGGGTGGCAGGGCGCCATTTGGATATATGAAAGACCCTGATGACTGTCACAAATTGATTATTGATCCGGTGGCGGCTCCTGTGGTACGCCAGATTTTCCAGTGGGCTTATGAAAAAGTCCCTCTCAATCGGATTGTATTGCTGCTTAATGAGGGTGGCTATCCCTCCCCAGGAAAGTATAAAATGCAGACCGGAGAGATCACCCATCAGGCATTGGCTGGTCGTGGTTACTGGCAGACCTGGACGGTTTCTAAGATTTTGCAGGAAGATAAGTATACTGGTGACATGGTGCAGGGGCGGACCAAAACCGTTCTTCATCGGCAGGTGCCCGCAGGCGAGGAAAACCTGATTGTGGTTACTGGCACCCATGAGCCTATTGTTTCCAGAGAGATTTTTGATGCTGTCCAGAAGTACCGGGCAGAAGTGGCCGAGGAAAGCAAGAAGCACCCGATTATTCCATATACGCCCAATATTTTCAAGGGGCGGATTTTCTGTGGAGACTGTGGGAGAAGCCTGCACCGGCAGCGCCAACAATGCAATGGTTCATATCGCTTCCACTGCCTGACCCCTACCAGGGTACATAAAGATAAATGCGCTGGTGTTTCCATCAGCGAAACCGAGCTGATCGCAACGGTGCTGGACATTCTTAAAAGGGAATTAGCCGCCGTTCTGGGGGATTATGCGCTGCTTCTGAACGACAACATTCAAAAACAGGAAAAAGAGGCTGCCACCCGTGAGAAAATCAACCGGGCAAAGTTACAGCTTAACCAAAGCCGTGAGTTTTTGCAAACTCTTTATGAAAGTCTGATGAACGGAGCGATTGACAGCGAAGAATATTTTGTTTTGAAAGCGACTTACGAAGAACAGATGCAGGCGGCCCAAAAAGAGCTTTCCTTTTATGAAAACCAGTCTGCCGTCCGTCAGAAACAGGCCGAAAAGTGCAAGAACCTGGAAAAAGACGAGCAGGAACTTTTGGCCGGAGGCTCCCTGACCGCCGCCCTCATTGAGCGTTTGATTGAGCGGATCACGGTCTACCCGAATAAACAGGTAGATGTAAAATTTACATTCCGCACAGAATTTGAGGCGTTTAAGGAGGCGGCAGAATGAAAAAGTATATGATTGCTCTTTATATCCGTCTTTCTTTGGAGGACGCCAAAACAGATAGTATGAGTATTTCCAGCCAGCGAAGCATCCTTCGGGAATATGCCTCTGAACTGCCTGAATATGCCAATGCGGAACTTATGGAGTTTGTAGATAACGGGTACAGCGGGGCAAACTTCGAGCGCCCTGCGGTGCAGGAATTGCTTGACCTGGTACGGGCTAATCGGATTGACTGTATCATGGTAAAGGATTTTTCCCGCTTTGGCCGCAACAGTTTGGAAACAGGCTATTTTATCGAGCGTGTATTTCCGCTGTTCCATACCCGCTTTATCTCTGTCAATGATGATTTTGATACCCAAAAGCTGAAAGGCGATACCGGCGGTATGGAAGTCGCCTTCAAGTACTTAATCAGCGAGTATTACAGCCGTGATATGTCGGTAAAGACAAAAACGGCCAAATACCTAAAGTTCCAGCGGGGCGAATACCAAAGTAAAATTTGCCCTTACGGTTATCGCAAAGGGGAAAACGGACGGATGGTGCCGGACCCGGAGACTTCCGAAGTAGTACAGAAAATTTTTGAATATGCCGTAAATGGCATGAACGCAGCCGATATTGCACAGGAGCTTTCCCGTCAGCAGATTCCCACGCCCGGAGAACATAAGGCCCGAAAAGGAATTAAGACACACGATGTTTCAAGAACTCACGGAATGTGGTGCAATTCTACGGTGCTTCGGATTCTTGCTGACGAACGATATATGGGCACTTATGTAATTGGCAAAAGAGAGGTTACGGAAATTGGCGGCCACAAGATGCGGAGCAAAGCGGAAAGCGACTGGATCAAAATACCGGACCATCATATACCGCTGGTGAATGAGGAAATTTTTTCAAAGGCTAATGCCTCTATTCAGCGTTTTAAGATTCCAAACAGGAAAAAGCACAACTATCTCCTGCGTGGGAAGGTTATCTGTGGATGCTGTAAACATGCCCTGCACCTGGCAAACGGGACATCTTACCGGTGCCGCTTTTCCAGCACGATTCCTTCACTGGACTGCTATAATATTCATATCCGAGAAAAAGAACTGAACCAGCTTGTTTATGAATTACTGTGCAAACAGTTCCAGGTAGCATTTGGCGTTGACAGCTTAGCGGATCTCTGTAAGGTAGATACCGTTGCTTTACGTCAAGCTGACTTTGACCGGCAGATTTTTGAACTGCAGGAAGAAAAGCGGAAGCTGTATGAATCGCTTGTTTCCGGGGGGATTCCGCTCCCGAAATACAAGGAGCAAAAAGAGCAGATCAGTGAAAGGCTGTTGGAAGTGCAGAATACCAAAGCGGTTGTCATGGCCCGTCTTGAAGCCGAACAGGAAGAACGGCAGCACCAGCGCCAGCAGATGGATATTTCCCGGATGCTGACGGAAAGCGATGGGCTGACTTCGGAATTGGTTGATCTTCTGATTGATAAGATTTATGTTTACCCTGATAAACGGGTGGATGTTGAATTTAAGATAAGGGACAGTTTGACAACTCACAAATGAGGGAAAGGGATTGATTATGCGGATTGCGTTTTATTACAGAAAAGGCAGCACAACTTTTGGCTGTATGCTGCCTGAAGAAAAGGAACGACTTCATGCTTTTTTTGCCGCCGAACAGAAACGGGAGGCGGCAAAATCCCTATCAAGAAAGCTGGATCATGGGGACAAGAAAAAATAAATATTTTTTTGTCGTGGGCTTGACATAAGGGTGGCGCAGCGCGTGAAAGTTGATGTCCGCCACCCCGGCAGCGCGGAGCGCGGTCTTGAAGCGGCTTTGAAACCGGCGCGGCTCCATAGGCGTCTCGAGCCCCGTCAGTACATAACAGCCGTCATCACACCGCGCGCTCTCAAGCACCGGACGCAGCCTGGCCGGTACCGGTATCGCGCGCATGGAGCTGGAGCTTTTGGGCGTGTCGAGCACCAGCGCGGTCTTGTGCTCGCCGTCGTGCACCGCGAGGCGCTGGAGCGTTCTCCTTATATATATAATGTTGCAGTCAGGTGAGAAGTCGCCCCAGCGCAGGCCGCAGGCCTCCCCCAGACGCATGCCCGTGTACAGGCAGAGCAGTATCCCGAGCTGCACGGGACCATCTTCGGGACGGAGCGTCTCGAGGAGACGCAGCTGCTCCTCCTGGCTGAGTATGCGCGCCTCGTGCCGCGTGGAATGGGGAAGCTGAAACCGTCCGCTGACCCCTCCGCACAGCCCGGAGCCATGCGCGAGCTCGATGGCCGAGCGCAGGATGTGGCAGATTATGCGCAGCGTTGACGAGGCATATATTTCCGACGCCTCACGCAGGAACTTTGCAACCTGCTCATCCGTCATTTGTTCCGTCGGCAGTGCTCCAAGGGCCGGACGCACATACCGCTCCGACGCTCCGCGATAGGTCGCCAGCGTCGAGCGCTTCACCCGGCCGCGCGTTTCCGACAGCCATGCGTCAAGCACATCATTGAAGACCACGTACCCGGAATCAAGGCGCTTGTCATCGATTTGTTTACAAAATAATGTCAGCACTGGTTGCTTCCCTCCCATAATTCCGCATATCGCGGACGTGTGTTTTCGATGCAAAAACAAAATTGCGGCGTGTTTCAGTTGTGTTACAGATGGCCGCAGTTCGTTGACTGGAAAATTGGCTCGTGCTAAGATAATACGCGCAAGGGTTTCCTTGTCGTGAAACCCATGTTACACGATGGGTGCTTACGTTCGCGGGTTGGCTTAGGATATCCGAACCCATGAGCGTTAGTACATAAACGGGCCCTCGAAAGAGGGTACTATTCAAAGGAGGAGTTTCCACAATGAGAACTCTCAAGAAGACCCTGAGCCTCGTACTCGTGGTCGCTATGGTTCTTGGTCTCTGCGTGGTCGGCGCCTCGGCCTACAACAAGGTCGAAGACTTCACCGACGACGTGGACAAGATCGGCGATGCGTATTATGAGGCCGTAGGTGTCCTGACCGGCATTGGCATCATCGATGGCATGACCGAGACGGCTTTCGAGCCCCAGGGCAACTACACCCGTGAGCAGGCCGCCAAGATCATTGCCTACATGCAGCTGGGCAAGGAGAAGGCCGACAGCCTGAAGTGCACCGTCGCTCCCTTCGAGGACGTCGCTGCTTCCCGCTGGTCCGCCGGCTACATTGCTTACTGCGTTGAGCAGGGCATCATCGACGGCATGACCGAGACCACCTTCGAGCCGACCGCGAAGCTGACCGGCTTCCAGTGGGCGAAGATGCTTCTCTGCGCTGTTGGCTTCGGCGTGAACGGCGAGTTCACCGGCAGCAGCTGGAGCGTCAACACCGCGAAGGTTGCTCACACTGTTGATCTGTTCGCCGGCGATCTGGCTGGTGCTGATCACACCGCTCTGACCCGTGAGCAGGCTGCTCTGTACGCTTTCAACGTGCTGACCAACGTTGACAAGGTTGCTTACAGCCCCAACGTCACCAGCTACGTTTACGGCATCCAGGGCTACGAGACCGTCAACGGCATCGGCTCCACCCTCGGTGAGGACGTCTTCGGCCTCGAGAGCGACACCGGTATCATCACCGCCAACGAGGGCACTGGTGCTAAGTACACCACCCTGTCCACCGACTACACCAACGGCAAGGTAGTTGCTAACATCGACGCCGACACCGGCATCGACATGTACTACCACGCTGCTCGCATCTGGAGCGTCAAGGGCGTTTCCGTGTTCGTGTACGACCTCGCGAAGGTCACCGAGTACAACTGCGCCATCGACGCCGGCAAGGCCGCCGCCACCAAGGCTGGTGCGAAGAGCGCCACCCTCGGCGAGGGCACTGCTTATGAGCTCGACCTCATCGACAACACCGCTTACGCTAAGAACAGCTACGGCGCTGTCACCTTCAACTATCGCATTGCTGAGCTCGGCACCACCACCAGCTCCGGTGTGACCTACCTGTACGATCCCAGCTACTATCAGGCCAATGCCGGCGTCAAGGCCGCCAACATCTGGACCGATATCAGCAAGATCAACAAGGGTACTACCGTTGTTTACCTCGTTGAGGGCGGCCAGTACTACATCTACTCCACCAGCGCTACCACTGGCACCATCGACAGCTACAGCAACAAGACCGGCGTCATCACCCTGACCGACGGCACCAAGCTCGAGGCCTCCGTCTTCAACCAGTACAACTTCACCACCGCTGATGCTGGCAAGACCTTCACCTTCCTGCTTGACAGCCACGGCCACTACATGGGCCTGACCAAGGCTGGCGTTGCCAACCTCTACTTCTACACCGGCGAGGCCAAGCTCACCAGCGACCACAACGTCTGGTACGGCGAGCGCACCTACTCCGCTCAGTTCATCAATGTCACCACTGGTGAAGTTGTTGAGCTGCCCGTGTACAGCACTTTCGTAGTCAACAACCTCGGCTCTGCCAAGGGTGCTTTCTACGACGTCGGCTACGCTGACAAGAACGGCGTCTACTCCCCCGAGGAGAAGACCGAGGCTGACAGCATCTACGCTGGCACCTACGCCATCAAGCCGAATGTCACCTTCAATTACGCCACCGAGGACGTGACCGTCAAGAACGGCAACAGCACGACCAAGGTTGTGTTCGATAACCCGACCAAGTTCATCATCGCTTCCGGCGACGGCTCCAAGGTTGAGGTCAACACCTACAACAGCCTGGCTGAGATGCTCAAGGCTTTCACCGGCAACAATGTGACCTTCGTCAACACCGCCATGACCGTCTACACCACCAGCACCAAGAACGCTGCCTGCAGCGTCGTGTTCGGTTACATTGGTAGCTACACCTCCACTGGCTCCGGTCTCTTCCTGCCCGCTGACATCAGCGCCAACGATTGGACCTACAGCTACAGCACCAAGAGCTACTCCTACGACGGCTTCTATCTGAACGGCACTCCTGTGACCGTTTACGTCAGCAGCCCCAGCGCCACCAACATGGCCCGCGGCTTCTACAAGTTCTCCATCTCCAACGGTCTGTGGACTCTGACCGAGATGACCGGCGACGTTTACGTTGGCCTCGGCACTCTCGAGACTGCCGCTAACGTTGTCAAGCTTGACGGCCACGCCTTCGTCAGCGCTCCTGTCATCGTCGACCTGCGCGCCGGCGTGAAGGACGAGGACAAGATCGACACCGTCGACGAGCTCGTTGCTGAGTTCCGTAACGAGACCTTCATGGTCGCTTACACTCTGTCCGGCAATGCCATCGATGTTGCTTACATCCTGGATGCTGGCTGGCAGGCTAAGGTCACCTTCGCTCTCAGCGATGCTCTGATCGACGCTGGCTGGAGGATTGTTGACGGCAAGAACCTCGTCAAGTCCGTTACCTATGTTGACGCCGACGCTTTCGCGAACGCCAACAAGGAAGTCACCGTCACTCTCTACAATGAGAACCTCAAGAACATGAACAGCGGCACTTACAGCGCCACTGTTACCAAGGCTGGTGGCTCCACCGTCACCGAGAACACCACCACTCTGGCCAACGGCAGCCTCAAGGTCTCCTTTGATGTTGATCCTCTCGTTGCTACCGCCAGGGAGCTCAGCTACACCATCGGCGGTCTGAGCCTCGGTGATATCACCTTCAACATGGATGGCTTCAACGTCACCGCTTCCAACAACACCGGCGTGGTGCTCGGCGAGAAGGTTGATCTCAAGATCTCCAACGTCGACAACACCCAGTTCAAGCAGGCTGACGGCACTGTGTTCCCGACCTACTTCGTCTGGACCGGTACCGCCACCTCCGGCAGTGACACCGCCAACCTCACCGCTACCCTTTCCAGCGACAGCCGCATCCTCTCCACCAGCTTCTACCCGCTGGCCGCTGGTCCTTACACCGTCGTCGGCACCGCTTGGGTCAACCCCAACGCCTGATTGACTGCGTAAGTTGAATAAACTTTAAAAGGTTTTCCGCCCCCGGTTACCCGGGGGCGGTTTTTTATTTTACTTAGTCGATATTTATGCTATAATCTTTGCTGGGCGATTTTATGATTATCATCTATCTGCTACTGGCTGCTCTGTGTATTGTCATTCCGGTCATTATCATGCTCAAAACCAACCAGTCAAAAAAACGTGGATGCGGCCGGGGTTGCGCGACTTGCGGTAACCGTGACTTCTGCCACAGAACAGTTTTACGTCAAAAACCTGATTCTTCAAATAATTCCCACAAATAGTATAAATCCCATCTTTTAATTTTGCCAGCGTTAAATTATTACTAATCATTCGCTTTGCTTTAAGCTTCCCTCTTCCCAAAGCGAGAGATTGATAGTATAATAACAATGTCTAAAACAACTGCCACAGGAGGATATGTCATGAGAGGTATACACAGCGTCGTCGATGACCTGCGACGGCAGGTATTCACAGAGGTCGCCCGGCTTGCTTATGAGGGCGGGGACTTCTCGCGTATCGACGCCCTACCATATAAGATCATCCCAGGTGAGGATGCTCAGTACCGCCATGACGTCTTCTTGGAGCGCGCCATCGTTACGGAGCGTCTTCGCCTCGCCTGCGGCCTGCCCCTGCGCACAGCCGCAGAGATCAGCCTCGCCTCGGACGGCATAGAAGAAGCCGCCAAGCCCGAAAAGTACTATGAGCCTCCGCTCATCAATATCATTCCCTTCGCCTGCAACGCCTGCCCACCCAAGGAGATACGCGTCTCATCCAACTGTCAGGGCTGCCTGAGCCACCCCTGCATGAACGTCTGCCCCAAGGGCGCCATTGTCATAGGCCGGGATGGCAAGAGCTCTATTGACCAGTCCAAATGCGTCAAATGCGGCCGCTGCCTCTCGCAGTGCCCCTACAACGCCATCAGCCGCATCGAGCGCCCCTGTGCCAAGGCCTGCGGCATGGACGCAATCGGCTCCGATGAGAAGGGCCGCGCCAAAATAGATTACGACAAGTGCGTATCCTGCGGCATGTGCCTCGTCAACTGCCCCTTCGCGGCCATCGCGGACAAGAGCCAGATATTCCAGCTCATCCAGGCCATAAACAAGGGCGACAAGATAATCGCCTGCGTCGCCCCCGCCTTTGTCGGCCAGTTCGGCAAGGAGGCCACTCCCCGCAAGCTCAAGAAGGCCATGCGCATACTCGGCTTCGCCGATACCGTAGAGGTAGCCATCGGCGCGGACCTCTGCACCGTCGAGGAGGCGCACGACTTCCTCGATAACGTCCCCTCGCGCCTCGATTTCATGGGCACATCCTGCTGCCCCGCCTGGAGCGTCATGGCCAAGAAGCTCTTCCCGGAGTTCAAGGAGAACATCTCCATGGCCCTCACGCCCATGGTCATAACTGCCCGCCTCATGAAGAAGGAACATCCTGATGCGCGCATAGTCTTTGTCGGTCCCTGCGCGGCCAAGAAGCTCGAGGCCTCGCGCCGCAGTGTGCGCTCCGAGGTCGACTTTGTCCTGACCTTCGAGGAACTGCAGGGCATGTTCGACGCCAAGGACATCGATTTTGCCACCCTGGAACCCGACGAGTGCGACACCGACTTCGAACACGGCACCGGCGCCGGCCGCGGCTTTGCCGTGGGCGGCGGCGTCGCGGCAGCGGTGGCCGAGGTCATCGCGAGAATAGCTCCCGACCGTGAGATAGAGGTCGAATACGGCGACGGCCTGCGCGAGTGCCGCCGCATGCTCGCAATGGCGAAGGCCGGCAAGCGCCACGGCTATCTGCTCGAGGGCATGGCCTGCCCCGGCGGCTGCGTGGCCGGCGCAGGCACGATCACCCCTGTGCTCAACGCCACCTCCAACGTCCGCGCCTACAAAGCCAGGGCAGACAGACAAAACTCGCTCGAAAGCGAGTTCGTAGACCGTCTCGGGGAGGTAGAACAGTAAAATGTCCCATTCAGGAAATGCCGCGCGCTGGATAACACGCACGGCGCTGGGCGTAGCGCTTGTGGTAGTGGCCCAGCTTCTCGGCAAGATCATCCCTGCGGGCGCGGTCATCGCCGGCCCCTTTTCAGTGACGCAGCTCGTCACCGGCTCGCTGGTAAACTGCGTGCTGTTCGTGTTCACGGCCACCACGGGCATCTGGTCCGGCGTGGCGATAGGCATACTCTCGTCCGTGCTGGCAACGCTTATCGGCATCGGTCCCGCGATACCCGCGGTGACGCCCGTCATCGCCTGCGGCAACGCGGTGCTGGCGGTGGTGTTCGGTCTGCTTCGCTCTCGCGAGTGGAACTTTGGTCGCTGGGCCATCGCGGCGGTCATCGCAGCGGCGCTCAAGTGCGCGTTCCTCTGGATATGCGTGCCCGCGGTGCTGGGACTGCTCTCGGGCGTGGCCGAAAAGCAGGTGACGGCGCTCTCCATCATGTTCTCCTGGCCCCAGGGCCTGACCGCACTCATCGGCGGCGCGCTGGCGCTTGTGATACTTCCCCGCCTCAGGAAAAGCAGAACATAAAAAACAGGGACGCAAAAGCGTCCCTGTTACGTTATTCCAAGCATTTTGAAAAATGCGGCGCGGTCGGCATAGGCTGAGCGGTTGTAGCGGCCGAGCTCCATGGTACCGGCTGCAAGGTCGTTGACGTGGTTTTCGCAGGTCAGGGTAAGCGTATAGCCACGCTGGCCCAGGAGCTCCGCCGTCTGATCGCAGTGGAAGCCGAAGGGATAGGCGAAGGCAACGGGCCGGGAGCCCGTGGCAGCCTCGATCCTGGCATCCACAACGTCGAGATCGGCGTTCAGGGCTGCGGCGTAGGCCTCGGCGCTCTCGCCGGAATTGGGCAGGCAGCCCCGGCGGGGCCAGGTGTCGCGGTGCATGTCCTGGGTGTGACTGGCGATGTCGAAGCGGCCGGATTCTGCGAGCTCGGCGACCTCGTCCCAGGTGAGATAGGAGTATTCCGGGTCGCGCGCGGCGGCGGTCTCCTCGGCGTCGCAGTAGGCGCCGACTACGGCCGCGACAGCATGCATATCGTATTTCTCGAGCAGCGGCAGGGCATAGGTAAGAACGCTCTGCTGACCGTCGTCAAAGGTTATTAGTATGGACTTTTCAGGCAGCTCGCCGCGGCCCGCGCAGTAGTCGAGTATCTCTCCGACGCTGACGGCGGTGTAGCCGCGCTCCGCGAGGTAGAGCAAATCGCCCTCGAGGATGTCGGGCGTGACGATATAGTCCCCCGCCCGCGACGGGTCGGCGGAGATGTGATGGTACATGATGACCGGCAGTTCCCGGCTCTCATCGGCGGCGGCCGCCGCCGGGCATATAAGAAAAAGCGCAAAGAGGAAACAGACGATCCTTTTCATAAAATCACCCCAAAACGAGTATGCGCTTCACGGCGTGATGAATGCCTGCCAAAATCCGTTCCTGCTTCCAATTTTGCAGCTTCTTTATTTGTTGCGAAACATTCCTATTTCACGGAATTTTATCAACTTTTCACCGACTTTCCTGACGGTCGAGCCATGAAAACGGCCTCCGGCGTTGACTTTTCCGCGGCGGGTGCTAACATTGAGGCGGTTGCTGCGCAGGCCAAAACATTCTGGAGGCACATTGAATGGAAAACAAAAAATCTCTCGGCGAATACATTGCCCAGCGCCGCCGTGCGCTTGGGATGACACAGCGGCAGTTTGCTGAAAAGCTGTATGTCACGGATTCCGCCGTCTCAAAATGGGAGCGTGGTTTGAGCTACCCCGACATCACGCTGCTGCACGATATATGCGAGATACTCGACATCTCCGAGCACGAGCTGCTGACCGCGAGCGAGGATACGGAGGCACGGCGCGCGGAGACGCTGGCACGGCGGTATATTCGGCTCGTCCGCGGTTGGAAATTCGGACAGATCGCCTGCTATTCCCTTGCAGCGGTGGTCTGCTTCATCGCGGACCTCGCCTCCGATGGGGCGCTCAGCTGGTTCTGGGTCGTGCTGGCCTCGCTGCTCACGGCCGCATCGCTCACGCTGACCCCCGCGCTCGCTCCCGAGCACATGGGCGGGGTCTTGACGGCCGGAGCATTTACTCTGGCCATAGAGCTTCTGCTTGGCGTCTGCTGCCTGTACACCGGCGGCGACTGGTTCTTTGTGGCCGGGATGTCGGTGCTTTTCGGACTCTGTCTGCTTCTGCTGCCCCTGGTACTGCTGCGGCTGCCTCTGCCCGAGGCGCTGGTCTCGCGCAAGGCGCTGCTCTGCCTCGGCGCGGACCTTGCGCTGCTGCTTGGGCTGCTGGGCGTCTGCTGCGCCTACACGGACGGCGACTGGTTCTGGATCACGGCCGTGTCTGTGCTCTTTGCCGCGTCGATACTGCTGCTGCCCTTCGTTATCAGGCAGCTGCCTCTGCCGGAGGCGCTGACGCGGCACCGCGCCGCACTTTGGCTGGGCACGGTAAGCCTGATGCTGTTTGTGCTGCTGGGCGCGGCCTGTCTGTACGACAGCGGGGACTGGTTCCTCCTTCCCGCTCTGCCGATGGCGCTGTACGGTCTGCTGCTGCCCTGGGGCGTGCTGGTGCTTGTCAGATACCTGCGGGTCGGCAGATGGTTCCGCGCCTCCGCAGCCGTCGGCTTCACGGCCCTCTGGTACTGGCTGTTCCCATGGGTCCTTGACCGCGTTATGGCGCTCGACGGGCACTTTTCAGATCAGCCTTACAGTCTGCTGCGGCCTTTCGGCTTTGACCTCTTGCGCTGGGACGCCGCGGGCACGGCCTCTAACGTGATGCTGCTCATCCTCGCGGCGCTCATACTTGCCGCCCTCATTCTTGCTGCCGTAGGCATTCTAAGGCGCAGAAAATAAAGAAAAGGCCGGTCCCTGATTGGGACCGGCCTTTTTGGGGCTCAGTGTCAGTCCTTGTCCTCGTCGTCGGCGTCTTCGTCTTCCTCGATGCCTTCGAACTCGAGCGTCTCGCCGCAGTTGGGGCACTCGATGGAGCCGAGGGCCAGAACGTCCTCGTCGATGGTGATGGTGTTCTCGCAGGCGGGGCAGGTGACTTCATAGAACATGGGCTCTTCGTCATCGTCCTCGCAGCAGCAGCTGCCGCAGCAGTCGTCATCATCATCGTCGTCATCGTCGTCGAGGTCGTAGACGATGTCCTCGATGTCGGAGAGGTCATCGCTTACCTGGTCTATGGCCTCGCCCAGCTCGTAGGCGTTCTCCTCCAGGTCCTCGATGTCATGCGCCACGTCCTCGAGAATATCGAGGATGGCGTCAAGAATACGGCCCTCCTTGGACTCCTTGTCGAAGCCCAGGCCCTCGGCCAGACCCTTGAGGTAGGCCACTTTTTCGGAAGTTGTCATGTGCAGCTCCTCCTTCCGGGGAATGTTATGGTACTTAGCCCTTAGCGCGCTCGAGATACTCGCCGGTGCGGGTGTCGATCTGGATCTTGTCGCCCGTGTTGATGAACAGAGGCACCTTCACCTCAGCACCGGTCTCCAGCGTCGCGGGCTTGGTCACGTTGGTGGCGGTGTCGCCCCGCAGGCCGGGCTCGGTCTCCGTGACCTCCAGGTCCATGAAGTTGGGCACTTCCACGGTGAACACGCTGCCCTTGTAGCTCACCAGCTTGCAGACGGTGTTCTCCTTCACGAAGCGGAAGGCGTCGCCCAGCACGTCCCGGTTCAGCGGGACCATGTCGTAGGTCTCGGGATCCATAAAGTAGTACAGGTCGCCGTCGTTGTAGCTATACTCGGCATCCTTGCGCTCCACAG